>Ga0193953_1000001_pt1 | contig 161546 bp, 143 predicted proteins | sample BB_4_MG_FD_140325 | JGI IMG/M metagenome (GOLD analysis project Ga0193953, IMG submission 140325) | Microbial mat bacterial communities from the Broadkill River, Lewes, Delaware, United States - BB_4_MG | ecosystem: Environmental > Aquatic > Freshwater > River > Microbial mats | place: USA...
AGGTGAAATCAAAACCTTACAAAGCCAAAATGGTGAGTTGGAGGATAAAGCAGCTCAAAAAGAATTGGAAGTCAGAAAACTACAAGAGAATATTGGGCGTGTTAGTGAAAAATACGAGATTGCTCAAAAACGTATTTATGAATTGATTCATCAAGCTGAACAGGATCGAGTCAGTTTAAAAGAGGCACAGGAAACAGCTGCAGTAAACGCACGTTTACGAGAGCGTACAGATAAAAATCTACAAGAAAATCGCCTAGAATTAGATCAAACATGGAAGCAATTAAAACAAGAGCAAACAAAAACAGCGGTGGCAGAGGCCTTAACTCAAGAGTTTAAAGAGCGTTGTGGCTACTTTGAAAATATTATCACCCATCTTAAAGAAGAAGAAAAAATCTTAAAAGATCGGATTGAAGCAGATACTAAACAACTGGGTGATGCAGAGAAAAAATTACTGATTGCAGGAACGCGTATGGAATCCCAAGAACATATGCACCAGCAAACCATTACACGTTTAGAAAATGAGTTAGAACAAGCCAACCTTGAAGCAAATAATTTACGCGCGCGTATGATTAAAACAGAAGGGGCGTTAGAGCGTGAGAAAAAAGCGATGGAACGTTTAGAAACAAAACTAGTCGCTGCGGCAGGAAATCAATCGGTATAATATATACTGCATAGAAGGTGTACACAAAATGGTATCGCCACATCACCTTTTAGATAATAAAAAAATAATGAACTAAGGACTGTAAACGTGACAGATGGGTTTGTATTAACACGAAATATTGTTCTAATTGGTCCAATGGGTGTGGGAAAAACGACCATTGGTAAGCAATTAGCTGAGCATTTCTCTCTAGAGTTTAAAGATAGTGATAAAGAAATTGAAACCCGTACAGGCGCAACTATTTCACTTATTTTTGACTTAGAAGGGGAGGAAGGTTTTCGTAAGCGTGAGCAGGCAATGATTGCAGAATTAAGTTCACATGCTAAGATTGTCTTATCCACAGGTGGTGGGGCTGTACTAGATCCTGAAAATCGCCAAAATTTGCGTACATGTGGTTATGTCGTCTATTTGCATGCTTCCATTGATCAATTATTAGAGCGTACTGCTTTTAGCCGTAACCGCCCCTTATTGCAAACCGATGATAAACGTGAACGCATTGCTGATTTAATGGAACAGCGTCATCCTTTATATACCGCTGTGGCAGATACTGTGATTGATACAGAACAGTGTAGTATCCGTCAAGTCGTAAAAAAAGTTATTAATAACCTAAAACAGTTAGATATATCACCATGAAAACTTTAGAGGTCGATTTAGGCACACGTAGCTATCCCATTTTTATTGGGCAAGGTCTACTTGGTCAAGCTGAACGTGTCAAACCTTATATCAAAGGTGAGAAAGTATTCATTGTTACCAATGAAACGATTGCCCCCTTATATTTAGAATCGGCACTCACAGCATTTTCTGAATATGAAACGATCTATACCATTTTGCCTGATGGTGAAAAATATAAAAATCTAACCTTTTTAAATCAGATTTTTGATGATTTATTACTCAACCACTTTGATCGTCATACCACATTAGTGGCATTAGGAGGCGGTGTTATTGGTGATATGACAGGCTTTGCTGCTGCATGTTATCAACGTGGTGTGCCTTTTATTCAAGTCCCAACAACATTACTCGCACAAGTGGATTCTTCTGTGGGAGGTAAAACAGGGGTTAATCATAAATTAGGTAAAAATATGATTGGCGCATTTCATCAGCCACAATGTGTGGTGATTGATACAAATACCCTGACAACACTAGATGATCGACAATTTTCAGCAGGTTTAGCTGAAGTGGTTAAATATGGTTTAATCAATGATGCTGAATTTTTTACTTGGTTAGAAGAAAATGTAGAAGCTTTATTAGCGCGTAACCCTGAAAAATTAGCCTATGCGATTCAGCGATGTTGCCAAGATAAAGCGGATATTGTGGCACAAGATGAACGTGAATCAGGAGTACGTGCCTTATTAAACTTAGGACATACGTTTGGTCATGCCATTGAAACAGGTATGGGATATGGCGTATGTTTACATGGGGAAGGGGTTGCGATTGGTATGGTGTTAGCAGCTGATTTATCAGCACGCTTAGGGCTATTAGCACAGGAAGAGGTCACACGCATTCAAGATCTATTAGAAAAAATGCGTCTTCCCACCCACATCCCCGAGCAATTAAGCGGTGAACGGATTCAAGCATTAATGAAAGTGGATAAAAAAGCACTCAATGGTTGTATACGCTTAATTTTACTACAGGGCATTGGTCAGGCATTTATGACTGATAATTATACAAATGAAGCACTGGAAGCCACGCTTGCAGCAGCTTATAACAAGAAAGGAATGGCTGAATGAATAGTGGGTTAGCTGTTTATGCATCACGAGAACTCACCGCAGCAAAACGTCTTCATCATGAATCACAAGAATCTATTGCTGCCACCTATTGTTCCGAATATCAACGTGATTGTGAACGGATTACACAATCTACTGCCTTTCGTCGTTTAGCATATAAAACACATATTTTTATTCAACACGAAGGGGAAGCCTTTCGTACTGCTTTAACGCATACTTTAGCTGTCTCACGTATTAGTCGTATTATTGCACGAGGCTTACACCTGAATGATGATTTAGCTGAAGCCATTGCACTAGGGCATGATTTAGGACAAACCCCTTTTGGGACAGCAGGGCGTGATGCTTTAAGTGAAGCCATGAACTACTATGGTGGTTTTGAGCACAGTGTACAATCCTTACGTGTTGTGGATGAATTAGAAGATAAATATCCAAACATACGGGGCTTAAATCTAACGGATGAAACCCGTGAAGGGATTTTAAAAGATTGCTCTGCAAAACAGGCGAAAAACCTTGGTACCGTTGCTTTACGTTTTCGTGAAAACAGTGATCCCTCTTCCCCTAGTTTAGAGGCACAAGTTGCTAATGCTTGTGATGATATTGTCTCTGATGCTTATAATATTGATGATGCCTTACGTGCTCGTCTTGTCAGTGTCCGCCAATTACGTGAACACTCTTTATTTGGTGAACATTATGCTGTGGCATCGAAAAAATTTGCAAACAGTTCTCAACGCACCATTATCGCCACCACAATCCGCTATATTATTGCAGAACAAATCAGTAATGTGATTGAAACCAGTCGTGCCCAGCTCGATGCACTACAACCTAAAAATGCAGAAGAAATTCGTGTTGCTGAAGAGCCAATGGTGTCATTTAGTGCAATGATGTATCAAAAGCATACTGAAATGCAGCAATTTTTAACAGGACAAGTATACCGCCACCATCAAGTGCGCCGTATGGAATTTAAAACAAAAAAAATGATACAACGATTGTTTGACACGTTTAATGCAGACAGCAGCTTATTACCTTTAGAAGCACAAGTAGAAATTCAACGTTTACAGGCAAATTTAGGCAGTGAAATGGGACGTGCACGAGGGGTTGCAGATTATATTGCAAGCTTAACGGATAAATTAGCCATCAGTGAATACGAACGCTTATTTGATATTAATTTTTTGGCATAAATAACGCATAACGCTTAATCAATTTTACTCGCTTTATTTATATTATGCACGGCTTAGGTTAATTATGTTATACCCTTTTACAAAAGCAGGAAAAGATACGTATTACGCCAGTTCTGAACTGGCGCAACGAATTAACCTAATTCAACACCTGATTCAAAATAGTGAGCAATTATTGCTTATCTTAGCAGAAGCAGGGTGTGGAAAAACGGCATTATTGCACCAAGTCACCAAACAAGTGAATGAACACTGGTGGGTTTATCAAATCAATGCCAGTTCTGCCTTATCACAAGATAGTTTACTATCAGGTATTTTAACGGCTTTTAATGTTAAAGCGGAAGGCAAAGAGACAGCAACCTTACAGGAAAACTTGCGTAGCCATATTGCAGCCACACGCTATAATAGTCAGCTCCCTGTCTTAATTGTGGATGATGCCCATTTACTCCCACTACCGACTTTAAAAGCAGTGGTAGATTTAGCCCTCTCAGGGGAAATGCAAACACGGATGCGGGTTATTCTCAGTTGTGAGCCACAAATCACCAGCATTCTCGCCACCCCTGAATTTGAAATTGTGCATGATACCTTAATTCATACTTTAGATGTGCCGCGCCTCTCTAAGGCACAGATTTATGAATATATTAAAGCGTATTTATATAGTACGCCTTATGGGCATATGCGTCCTTTTACAGATGAAATTTTGCAAACAATTTATGATGAATCTGCAGGTGTGCCCGCTGAAATTAATTTATTAGCAGAACAAGTTTTACACCGTTATATCAATCAATATCAACCTGAACAAGCCGCGTCTCCTTCAGCAGGCGGACAATCACGTCGTCTCAGTTTGATCACTTTATTAGCGATGACATTACTTGCCGCAGGGGGCGTTTTATATCTCCAATATCCAGAACTCTTTACCTCCCCCTCTAAGATGCCTAGTGCACCTTATGAAAAGCTTTATGAAGCAGATAATGATTATAGTCGCCCTTCTTTAGAGCCTTTACCTGATCCTGTTTTTCCACAAAGTGAAATAGAACATAGTGTATATCCTCCTAGCCAAACAACGATTATTGAAGAACCAGTCCAAGATATTCCTATTAAAACGACACCACCTGTTGTTACCACAGCCCCTGTGATAGCCCCCTCCATTCCTCCCTCACCCAAACCCACTACAATACAACCCTCTGATACTGTATTAGACACGACAAGCCTGCATCCCCATACATGGCTACAAAAACAAAATGCTAACCACTATACAATTCAATTATTAGGCGCACATGATTTACTCAATTTAAAGCGTTTTTTAGCCACACATCAATTAACTGATATGGCTTTATTTAAGACTCGCTATAATGACAAAGCATGGTTTGTATTATTGCAAGGAAGTTATGCAAACCGTGAACAAGCTGAACAGGTTATCAAAGGTTTTTCACCTGAATTACTTGCTGTAACCCGTCCATGGATACGTACTTTTTCAAGTATCCAAAGCCAGCTAAAAACTCAGCCATAACTATGCCACTGCAAGATTAATGTGTGATTTTAGGTTTTAATAGGAATAGTATAGTGGTGGTATTGCATATCATACAGAAAAGAAGGCACTATTTTTCTACTTGCTGTTGTAAATAATTTAAAATAGACCCCATAATCTGATTAATCATAGTAAAGCGTTCAGGGTTAGCGCACATTTGTTTTGCTGATTGGATATAAGGTGCATTTACGATTTCATCTCCACAAGCTTGAATTAATGCTGTAGCACTCTCCAGTGTGGTTTCTAAATGAAATTGTAAGGCAATGACTTTTTCTTGATAGATAAATCCTTGCTGCTCACATATAGCACTATGAAATAAAGCCTGTGCACCACTAGGCAAACCAAAAGTATCGCCATGCCAATGAAAAACCTCTAAACTATTTGGCAAGGCTTCCAACAGAGGAATAGTAGGAAAATCAGCTGTTTTCTCAATTGGAAACCAGCCAATTTCTTTTTCACTATTAGGGTATACTTTTGCATTCAATACATCAGCAATTAACTGTGCCCCAAAACAAATACCTAATACAGGTTTGCCTGCATTAATTGCTTCAGCAATAAAACGCTTTTCAGCCACTAACCACGGGTACTCAGCTTCCTGATAAATATTCATCGGTGCACCCATGATCACCAAACAATCAACGCCATTGATATCAGGTAAGGTGTCATTATCATATAAAGCGGTATGGCTGATGTCATGCCCAGCTTGCTGCGCCCATGCTTCTATACTGCCTAAGCCTTCAAAGGCAACATGTTGCAAATAATGTAAACGCATTACAAACCTTCTCCTAATAAGCGTGCACTGGCATCTTCTTGCTGTCCTGATTGATAACGGCGTTGTGCCGTACCACGCCAATTTTCAGATAGCACCTCACAGTTTACAATTTGTGCTAATAAAGCTTTATCAAAATGCTCGCTATAAACTGCTTTGATAATTTGTGCAATGGAGAGTTCAGGCTGCGGGCGTTCAAGCAGGGTAAATGTATCCCCTACACAGATCTCACCTTCTTCTAATACACGGTATAACCATCCTGTATACCCAGTGTCTTGGGTTTCTTTTGCCATAGTAGGAACAGAAAAACGTTGGTTTAATTTCCAGCAAGGTTTACGCGGTTGGCTGACTTGAATCATTGCTTGACCTAGCCGATAACAATCACCAATATAGATAGTATCTTCTGTCATGCCTGTAGTGCTGCAATTTTCCCCAAACCCTGCCACTTTAAATAGTGGTGCTTGCTCAGAATGCTGCTGTTGCCAGTAACGATAATGCTCATGGGGATAATGACACAAAGCACGTTCTGTACCACCATGATGCACCTTATCAGCCTGCTGATCTGATACTAATCCCATTTTAGTTAATAAAAGGGGCTGTGTATTGTCTTGTTTATCAATTGCACTTTGACGTGTTCCTGTCCCAAAACGCTGTATTGTGCCTGTATATAAACCAAGTAGTTGCATCAGATGCCCCTTTATTATTGAATGCTATTTTATATTTAGCGTGGGGTAAATTTAAAATTAAAGGTTCTAAAATGATCAAACACTTCAGCAGGAATAGGTAACGGAGAGGCACGGCGTACGGCAGTGGTGGCTGAATTATCAAATGCAGTATTACCACTACTTTGAATAATGCGTGTACTACCTACTCCGCCTCCTGGAATCAATTGAATTTGAATGATACAAGATAAATTATCCACCCCCCCGACAGGGCGAATCCAGCGGCTTTGTACACGTTGCTTGATACGTATGGCAGTTTGTTGAATAAGCTGTTGTACACGGGCTTGTTGTTGTGCTTGTTGAGCAGCGGTGGCCTTAGCTTCAGCAGCACGACGTGCAGCGTCTGCTTTTTCACGGCGTTGACGTTCTGCCTCAGCTTTCCGCTTTTGCTCAGCTTCTTTACGTTTTTGTCTAGCTTGCTCTGCTTTACGCTCACGCTCTGCTTTTGCTTTGGCACGTTGGGCAGCTTTTTCTTTAGCGCGTTTATCTGCTAACTCTTTTTTACGTTGACGTTCTTTGGCAGCTTTTTCTCTTTGTGCCTGGCGTTTTTGTTCTCGTTCTTCCGCTTTGCGTTGCTTTTCTGCTTGCTGTGCTGCTAAACGATTTTTGGCTAATTTAGCCTGTTCTTGATCTTGTTGTTGTTTTAATTCTTTGACTGCTTTTTCACCTGCCACTTGATCAGCTAATAGCTGAGCTGCTTCCGCTTTAAGTCGTGTAAGTTCTGCTTGAGCGGCTTGTTGCTGTGCGGTAAGGCTCTCTAATTGCTGCTGTTGCTCGTTTAATACCGCATCTTTTTCTTGTTGGGCTTGCTCTAATTCTGCCAGTTCTTGCTGTTCTTTTTTTAACTGTTCGGCTTGTTCAGTACGTTGTTTTTCTAGTTCTAATTGCTGCTGTTTTTCTTCTTGTAAACGTGCCATCTCAATTTCCACAGCACGTTCATCAATGGTAACGGCTTGAATACTACTAAAAGAGGCGGCAGCACAGTCATTTTGATCGGCTGTAATCCACAAATCTGTTCCACGCACCATTAAAAAAATAATGGCAGCATGTAATAATACTGCGTACAGCCCTGCAAGAATTTTATGCATCATAACTTTTTCTAGTTTGATTGAGTGACAAGCGCGACATTAATAATCCCTGCACTTTTTAAAATATCCATCACTGCCATAACTTTACCGTAGGCAAGTGTTTTATCTGCTTTCACAAGTACACGGGTTTTTTGCCCTTGGGCTTGTGTACGGGCTAAGGCAATCACGCGTGTCAGTAAGGTACGCTCATCAATAGCAGTTTCTTCATCTTGTAAATAATACGCGCCTGCACTGTCGACACTGACAATGATAAGTTGCCCTACTTCTGCACTTTCTAATGGTTCACTGCCTTGATCAGCTTTGGGCAGTTCTACATCTACCCCTTCAGTCAGCAAAGGCGAGGTGATCATGAAAATGATGAGTAACACTAACATCACATCAATATAAGGCACCACATTCATTTCAGCAATACGGTGTTTACGGCGGCGGTGGTGGCGTGCCATGCTTAACTCTCTTCTCGGTTGGGCATGATGTTATGCGCTTGGCGTTGTAATATTCCTGTAAATTCATCGGCAAAGGTATCATAGCGGGTAGCAAGTCGATCCACATTATCGGCATAATGGTTATATGCCATCACTGCAGGAATGGCAGCCAATAAACCCATTGTGGTCGCAATTAAAGCCTCTGAAATCCCAGGGGCGACCATTGATAAGGTCACTTGTTGCTCTATTTCACTTAATGAATGAAATGCCCCCATAATACCCCAAACTGTCCCAAATAAGCCGATATAAGGGCTGACGGAGCCAATGGTGGCAAGAGTGGATAGGTTGGTATCTAAACTATCCAGTTCACGGTGTAAGGCAACACGCATTGCCCGCTCAGTCCCTTCGACTAAGGGTGTGGGGCTAATATTGGGCTGCTTGCGTAGCTTAGCAAATTCCATATATCCAGCTGTAAAAATACTTTCCATCCCTATTGGGGTGGCTTTACTGCTGCTAATACGGTTGTATAGTGCGTTGAGATCTTTACCTTTCCAAAAACTGTCCTCAAATTCATCCGCAACTCGCCGTGCACCGCTTAAATAACGGCTTTTTAGTACGATAAGTGCCCATGAGACAATGGAGAAAATTAATAATAATGCCATCACCGCTTGCACAACAGGGCTGGCATTTAAAATAAGGGGGACAATGGCTAGTTCATTCATAATGAGGGGGTTAATGCTTCAGCTAAAGGAGAGGGGAAAGCACTGGGGCGTAAGCTACTGGCAGCAATGCAAGCCAGTTTGATATCACCACGGCATAATAAAGTATCTTCTCTATAAATATGCTGTTGTAAGTCTAAACTGGCGCGCCCAACTTTTGTGACTTCACTGGTTACCCGTAATAAATCATTAAAGAGGGCCGGTTTTAAATAATCGACCCCCGTATGGCGAACGACAAAAATACGATCATGGTCATTTTTTAAATCTGTTTGTTCAAAACCAAGTTCACGTAGCCATTCTGTACGACAACGTTCCATAAAATTTAAATAATTACTGTGATATACCAAACCTGCCACATCAGTATCTTCATAATAAACGCGTATTGGTAAATGAAATTCTGTCACAGAAGCTTTCCTTATACTGTGGGGACAGGACGATTAAAATGTGTCCATGCAAGTGGGGCAGCGGTGCGTCCACGCGCCGTACGCATGATAAACCCTTGTTGAATTAAAAAGGGTTCTAATACGTCTTCAATGGTACCACGATCTTCACCGATAGCGGCGGCAAGGCTGTCCACACCCACAGGCCCCCCTGCAAATTTATCCATAATGGCAAGTAATAAACGTCTGTCCATATTATCTAAGCCGTATTTATCAACATTCAGTAAATTTAAGGCTTGTTGGGCAATCTCTTGGGTAATATTACCATCGCTTTTCACTTGTGCATAATCACGCACACGGCGTAATAAGCGATTGACAATGCGGGGGGTGCCTCGGGCACGGCGAGCAATTTCTTCAGCCCCAGCTTCATCTAGCCCAACATTTAAAATATCAGCTGAACGTTTAACAATACGGGCTAAATCTTCAGTATTATAAAACTCTAAACGCTGCGTAATGCCGAAACGATCTCGTAAGGGGGAAGTTAATAACCCTGCACGAGTGGTTGCCCCGATTAAAGTAAAAGGCGGTAAATCAATTTTAATCGAACGTGCAGCAGGTCCTTCACCAATCATAATATCTAATTGATAATCTTCCATAGCAGGATATAAAACTTCTTCTACTACCGCACTAAGGCGATGAATTTCATCAATAAAGAGTACATCATTGGCTTCTAAATTGGTCAGTAATGCAGCTAAATCTCCCGCTTTTTCTAATACAGGCCCTGAAGTTTGGCGTAGATTTACCCCCATTTCATTGGCAACAATATTGGCTAAAGTGGTGTTGTGATTATAAAAGCCATTGGCAACAAAAGAATGGGTATCAGGGACACAGAAGTCATAAACAGCTTGCTGCCCGGGGGTCAGTTTTTCAATACTGTCCCAATAAATATGCGGGTTATGTAAATGTGCTTGCTGTTGTGGGGAGGCCGTTTTAGTAAAAGGTATCGTATCTTGGTGGGAAGGTTCTGTGGGTAAATAAGCTTGGTATTTGACGGGTAAACCAATATGCTGCTGATAAGCAATGGCGTGCTCATCTCCTATGCGTAATTGTGTCTGCTGGCATTTTGCAATAATACCGAAATTACTTAAGAGTAATTGTAATTGACGCGCCATTTTCTCAGAGGATAAATTAAATTGAATTTGCCCATGTGTAGAACAGGTGGCGGTAACTGTAAATAAACCGCGAATACAGGCTGCCACTACTTGTGCAGGACTTTGCATAATCCGCTCAGGCAGTTTTTTGGGGGTTACTTCCAAGTAATGACAATAATCACTGAGCTGAGGAGATAAACGGATAATATCTTCATCAATCACTGTCGCTTTTTCATTAAAAAGTGTTTTTAATAAGTGCTGAATATGATGTTCATGCTCTTTATTAACAGGGGTAATACGTAATGGTGTCGCCTTATTTGACTGGGTACAGCTTAAGCCAATAAAGTGTGCGAGAGCAGGAGTTAATAAAGTCGGATAACGTACGCCGTTTTCTGTACTCCATGTCACATGATGACTTTCTTCTTCTGCAGGTAGATCAGGCGGCAAAGCATAATTATCTGCCGTGGTGTATTGGGGCTGCCATGTACTAAAAAGTTTTTTTATTTTTTGAGTAAATTTATTTTTTTTATTTGTGGGGAGTGAAAAATTTTCAGCTAATGGCTGGTAAGTCTTTAATGATTGTAAGCCACCCCATGTTTGCATTCCACGGGCAATGGCAACAAATTCTCCTATTTTAACCTCTCCCAGTGGTTTCCAGCAGATCCCGCTTGGGCTGGCAACCTGAACAGGATGGTTAACAGTGCCTTCAATTTCAAACCCATCCATGGTTTGTAAACAAGTGGTGTGCTGAATACCACTATGATATACATGGGTAGCGGTTTCCAAGCCATTAACCCCATATACCTGTGTTTCTTGTTCTACATAGCTATCAACCGCCATATCTTCAGGGAGGAGTTGTTGGAATTCCACCCACCCATTGGAGGTTAATATATAACTATCAGGGGTAATACATTTACCCAAGCCTGGAGGACCAAAGATCAATAAATGATCTAAGGCTTCTCCACGTGAGCGCGCCGCAGGAATAAAAATTTCCATTTGTTCACGTACTTGTGGTTGTCCCACATAATCCCGCAGTTGCTGAGGACGAATAGCTCGATCAATGGTATGCTCTTCAACATTGTTACCAAGCGGGCTAATTAAACGGTTCGTTTCTATACTCACGGTGCTCACGCTGTGTGTTAATAAAAAAGATAAAATAGTGCCTAACTAAATCTTAACAAGGTTCTATTAATACAATATGTCGTTCTGCATTAAGTTGAGGCACCTCAATACTTTTAGTTTGAATATTTGCCTTCACATCTTGTAATTCATCAAGTTCAGTTTCAGGGAAAACACCTTTCATTGCCAACAATTGCCCCTGTGGTGCACAAAATCCAATTGTTTGCTGATAAAAGCGTTTTAAGTTGGTATAGGCGCGTGATGTCACCGTATCAAATAGATGTGGGGGTTTAAAATTTTCTATCCGCGCACTCACAACGGTTACATTTTTTAGCCCTAACTCTAATACCACTTGTTGTACAAACCGTGTTTTCTTTTTATTACTATCTAATAATACACACTGTAATTCAGGGCGTGCCATGGCTAATATTAAGCCCGGTAACCCTGCACCCGTCCCAACATCCAGCACATTGATACCTCGCACATGAGGCGCAATAGCCAAACTATCCAATAAGTGCTTAGGGATCATTTGAGTAATATCCCGCACTGCGGTTAGATTATAGGCATGATTCCATTTATCTAACAATGTGATATAGGCTAAAAGTTGTGCATGTAATGTGCTGGGCACTGATAAATTTAGTTGTGTAATACCTTGCTGTAAACGATCATCAAGTGTCATAAAATTAGAGTGCCATGTTTACGTAGTCACTATCAGTAAGCTCTTGATAAATTGCATCAAGTTGCTCTCGGCTTTGTGCCATAATAGTAATGGTTATAGCATAGTAGTTTCCTGCTTTGCTTGGCTTACTTTGTACTGCATTTTCTCCCAAATCAGGGCAATGTTTACGGACAATACGTACCATTTCTCCTTCAAAATCAGGGTGTGCTTTCCCCATCACTTTAATAGGAAATTCACAGGGAAATTTAAATAAATCAAGATCGTCACTTGTATCAGTCATAGTCGTTATACATTAAATTAAAATAAATAATCATGTTTAGGCATCACATAGATAATGTGACAACATGGTATGGTGGCAATGTAATACCTGATGGGTATATGCATCGCTGAAATACCAATTATATACTGAAATCACCCTTATAAATCACCTGAGGTATTTTTTTCTACCCATCGAACATCTCCATTTAAAAGGGTTTCTCGTTTCCAAAAGGGGGCACGATGTTTTAATTCTTCAATTAAATAGCGACAAGCAGAAAATGCAGAGCCTCGATGTCCTGCCCATGCTGCAACCAGCACAATCGTATCAGTTGGATTAATCTCTCCCACACGATGGACGATTAAACAATCTAAAATATCCCATTTTTGCATCGCCTCTTCACAAATAGTATTTAAGTGAGCAGTGGTCATAGCAGGATAATGTTCTAAGTACATTTGAGTGACATCATCGCCTTCATTATAGTCACGCATCCGCCCAATAAAATTACTCAATGCACCACATTTACCTGCTTTTTCTTGCAGATTTTGCTCATGAGATTGTAATATTTCCCACGGGTTAAAAGCCTCGGTTACAATTTTTACAGGCATGATCTACCCTCCTGTAACAGGTGGAAAAAAGGCAACTTCATCATCATTATTTACCACACTATTAATCTCTACATAATGTTGATTAATAGCAATAAGTATATGCTCAGGAAAAGGTTTCCCCTCTGTTGCAGCCTCCCACAATGTAGCAATATCTGTAGGCGTTTCAATAGTGATGGAAAGTTCACCTTTACCTAATACTTCACGTAAACTTGCAAAAAATTTTACTGTGACGGACATATCGTTACCTAAATTTATTGTGGATAATTTTCTATACGACTTTGATACCAAAAAAGTGTGCATTCTGCACTGATATGTGCCTGTAATGGTTCATCTTTATTAATATCTTGCTTATGAAGTAAGTGACATTTTTTTATTTTTAGCAAGCCTTTATCATAAATATTGCTTTGAATGTCACTCAGTAATTTTAATAAATCTTCCTCATGCAATAATTCCGCTTGTAAAGTAAAACGGGTTTCATACACTTGAAATTCTTGTTCTGTTTGAATATGGGGCAAATCTAATACTTTAACAGGTGCTGTTATTAAGCTAATTCGTGGTATTTTTAATTGTTTGGCATAGGATTCTATTTGTTTTTTAACTGTAAAAGCATGTTCAATCCCTGCAATCCGTGCATCTTCTTTATTACTATAAGTATTCTTATCTAAGTAATTTTGTGCTAATAACTGTTTGAAAAAAACAAAATCATCTGAATTGACAACTGCTAATAGTTCTTTTAATTGATGATATTCTGTTTGGGTAGTGATAGCAAAACTGCGTTGTGATAATTCCCATTGCTGGATATAGTTTTTATATAGATGGGTAAGCCAAAACAAAATCAGTATTAGTATAAAACTAAACAAAAAATTAAAAATAGCAGGTTTTAGCTGAAACCAAATTTTTTTAATTGAGGTGGGGGTTTTTGTCATGAGCAATAATCAATTCAACACTAAAAGGGGCATTGTTACCAATATAAGTATGATCAGGGGCAATAATATTGTGTACAGACCATGTCTTACTTTCTTTTAATGTTTTAATAAAGTGTTGGAATTTTTTAAGTTGTTGCACATAATTTTCTTCTTCAATGGCAATAGTACCGTATATTTTGATACCTTCGACCAACTTAGTTTTATCTTCTGAATATAAAATTTGCGAACGTCCAAATCGATTGCTTGTCATCATCACTTCATTTGTATTGGTTCCAGTATGATTTTGCTTGAAAAGAGTGTCTTGATTATGCCCAATTTCCCAAAGTAATTTTTGTAATTGCAACATAGGGTAGTTAACTAAAATATGACTTAACCGTACCCAAAGGACTTCAGGCATCACAAAGCGTTTTTGTAAATAACGTCCTGTATCCACCATATTACGTAAATAAATAAAATCTAATGGTAGTTTAGGGGCATCAAGACGCAACTGCTTTAGTTCTTGTTGATAATCAACAATTTGTTGCATTTTTACCTTTGTTGCTTGCTGAACTTTCCATGATTTCCAAAAAGACTCTCCTGTAAAAAATACAGCTACACCAAGTAATAAAATACTGATGGTATTCATACTTCGGCGTAGTAAACCTAAGCGGTAACTTTGTCGCTCATTCACTTGTGCATAATGATTTTTTAAAAATCTAATTTTCCAAGAAGATAATACTGTTAGTATTAATTCATGGGTATAGTAGTCAGCATGTGGGCTTATATCATGGTGATTCATGACACGATGATTGGGACTGACAAGATGCTTTTCCAATTTATTACATAAGGCTGCTGGAAGAATTGTAATCAATTGTAAGGGTGTATTATTAGGTAATAAATTAATGCTTTTGATATATTGCTGTGTTGTTTGTAAATGTTTAATAATTTGTGAACTAACATGTTCAGGGTAAACACTGTCCTCTTCTAGAGCAACTAATCGGCTGAATTTAGTTTTTTGTTTAATAAATAAGGTTTGCCGTAGTCCAAACTTTGTATGCGCATTGATAGCAGGTGTATAACTGCTGATTAATACATACTCGTATTGCTTTAACTCAGGTATGATAAAAAGATGTTGTTGTAATAAAGGAATTGAGTAAATACCTTGCAAGGGTACATTACAGGCTTGAATGAGGGGTAGCCAAGGGTGCAAAACATGGGGGTTACTTAAGCCTGAAAAAAGAATTTCATCATCACGTCGCCCCTGTTGCTCACGACCTTGGTAACTAGTTGTAACATAAGGGGTATTAGAGAAGATACGTTGTTTTCGTTGTTGTAGTAAACGTTTTTTATCCCCCCCCTGTACGTGTGGTACAGAGTGACAGTAATGTGATTCTTGACTGCTATCAACAAACCATATTAAGCGCAAATGTAGCTGTTTACATAGGTAATCAATAAAAGCACGTTGTCCTGTTTCATCTGTATTAAACTGTGCTACGCACTGCCAACTATTTTGTTGGTATTCATAGGCCAACATTACATAATCAGATTGGTAGATAATACGTGCAGGTAACATCATTAATAACTAAACTGGACTATGACATCATAGACAGGTCCTAAAATTGAAAGCATCACCCATCCTAGCAATAAACCTAATGATACGGTCATGATAGGCTCTATTAAGGCTTGAATATAATCAATGGCTTCTTTTGATTCTCGATCATAGAAATAACTAATATTGGTTAAGGCAAGATCTAAGGCGCCTGTTGTTTCCCCTATTTTTACCATACGCAATATTAAAGGGGGAAATAAATCAACTTGTGCAAAGCTATCGCTGATACTTTTTCCTTCTGCAATGGCTTGACTGACATGCTCAATTGCTTCAGCAATAACTAGGTTACCTGCTAATTTTTTACTTAAGGCTAAGCTATCAGGGACAGTAATCCCTGCGCTATATAAGAGTGCAAAAAAGTTAGCAAACCGTGCTAAAATAATTTTTTCATTAATAGCACCAATAAGCCAGATTTTTAACTTAATATAGTCAATATAATAATGTAAAGAAGGAAATAACCATAAAAGAAGCTTTGCTGCAAAAAAGAGTGCAATTGGTACAATAATGACAAGATACCAATAGTTCTGGAAAAAATTAGAGAGCGTAATAAGAATGCGCGTATGTAAGGGGAGTTCAGCTCCAACATTAACTAAAAAAACCATTAATTGTGGAATTAAATAAAGCATTAAAAATAAAAAAACGACCCATAGCATACCAAATAAAAAAGCAGGGTAAATAATGAGTTTTTTTGATTTTGCATGAATCTCATCTTGCCATTTTAAATTTTCAGTTAAGTGCTTAAATACACGGGTTAATTGTCCACTTTCTTCTCCTGCATAAACCAAGTTAACAAAGATATCATCAAAAATATCTGGGTAACTTTTCATTGCTTCATGTAAACGTTTACCACTTTTAATATTTTCAATTAAACTAGATAAAACAGTATGAAAACGAGATTGAGGTAAACTTTGGCGTAAATCATCTAAACCATCAAGTAAAGGAACCCCTGCACGGGAAAGCTGTTCCATATGAAAGCAAAAAGTAATGAGTTCACGACGGGTGATTTTAGCTTGTGGTAAATAATGGTGGGCTTTTTTAGGGTAACCATGAATGAGATCTAAATCCATACGTTCAAGGCGATCTTCTAAATCATGCAAATTACTGGCATCAAGCTGCCCTTGGTGCATTTGCCCTTTTGCATCCATCGCTTTATAAAAAAACTGTTGTATCATCGCGGTTACCTGCTAAAGCTAACTAAGGTAATGAGTTAAATCAACCACACGGGCAACTTCTTCTAAACTTGTAATTCCTTCAAGGATACGACGGATCCCCTCTTCTGCCAAGCTATCAAATTGGACTTGTTTGATATGATTCCGAATTTCATAGGTATTTTTATGTTGTGCAACAACTTCTTGTAAGCTTTCATCAAAGCGAACAATTTCAACCAGTGCTAATCGCCCTTTATAGCCCCGTTGCCCACACTGCTCACAGCCAATGCTTTGGTATAATTTATAAGTACTATGCTCAGGTAAATTTAATAGTTGTCGCTGCATCTCTGTTGGGGTATAAGCCTCTTTACAGTGCACACATAAACGCCGCACTAAACGCTGACCAATAATACCAATAATATTTTCAGATAAAATATCACGAGACAAACCAATATCTAATAAGCGAGGAATGGCACCAATGGCTGAATTAGTATGCAAAGTTGAATAGACTTGATGTCCTGTCATCGCAGCACGAAATCCCATTTCAGCCGTGTCTTTATCTCGAATTTCCCCCACAAGAATAATATCAGGATCCTGCCGCATCATGGCACGAATACCTGTGGTGAAATCAAGCTTCACCGCTTCATTAATTGAGCTCTGACGTACTTGCCCCAGTACATACTCCACAGGATCTTCCAAAGTCATAATATTCACTTCTTCCGTATTAAGGTGATTTAATATGGAATACAAAGTGGTGGTTTTTCCACTTCCTGTAGGACCTGTAATCAAAATGATACCTTCAGGGCGTGCAATCATCAGTTTCAATAATTGCAGGTTTTTTTCTGTAAACTCTAAATCTTCTAAACTGACTAAACTTTTTTGCTGATCTAAGACACGTAAAACAATATTTTCACCGTATACCGTTGGGTAAGTGGAGACCCTAAAATCAATTAATCGCCCTGATAGGGTTAAAGTAATCCGCCCATCTTGTGTCATCCGTGTTTCAGCAATATTTAAATTTGCCATGACCTTTAAACGTACTGCAATGGCTGACCAATACATATGATGCAAGCTGCGGATTTGCTGTAAAACCCCATCAATACGATAACGAATACGTAAAAAGCCTTTTTCAGGCTCAAAGTGAATATCTGAGGCTGTGCGTTTTACCGCATCTGCTAATAGCGCATCCACCAACCTTACTAACGGGTGACTGTATTGCTCTTGCTGAATACTTAAACTTAAATAATCAATCTCTCCTGTTTCCATTTCATGCAAAATACCATCCAAGGATAAATCAAAACCATATAAGTTATCGATACTGGTATTAATTTCATTTTCAGTGGCTAATACAGCATTAATTTTATACTCAAAATTCAAAGCAGCACTGATTTGGTCCAAGGTCATCACATCAAACACGTTCACCATTGCAATAGTTAATAATGCAGCATCTTTATCAAGACTAATTGGCACAACGGTATGACGACGTGCCATATTTTGGGGGATCAGTTGTAATACCTCTGCATCAACCACCAATTTGGTGACATCAATTGAATCACGCCCTAGTGATTCATTGAGTAAGTCACGTAACACTGCTTCTGATACAAAGCCTAAACGAACTAAAATTTTACCTAATTGGTCAGCGCATTTTTTTTGTTCTGTTAAGGCAATATTAAGTTGATCAGGACTAATAATACGTTGTTGTAATAAGGTTTCGCCAATACGAAGTTTTTTATTTTGGGAGTAAGTATTCATTGGGGTGTTGCATTTAAACGGCTGAGGGCACTGGGTGATGTTGTCGCACTGAGTTCAGCAATGCGTTGCTTAACCATAGCTTGATTAAAACGAATAGGTTGCTGAGCAGCATACTTTAATGCTTGTTTATAAAATTGCAAAGCAGGCACAGGCTTACCTAGTTTATCTAAGCTGATTGCTAAATTATATAAATAGGTCGCATGTTTATGGTTATAACTATAGGCTTGATAATAAGCATCTTGTGCTAATACCCAACGTTGTTGCCGTGCATACAAATTACCAAGATTAAAATAAATATAATCTGCTTTTTTACTACGTGATGCTAAAAGCTTAAGCTGCCCCTCTAACGCTGTCATATTAGTATGAGTTAAGGTTGCAATCACGCCTGTTTGTGCCAAGGTATCACGTGGATAGTTTTTTAGAATTTTCTCATACTGCTGGCGAGCAAGCTTTAGTTTTCCTTTATGCATTGCAATGGCTGCTAAACCAAGCAAAGCATCCCGAGAAGTTTGATCGTTTTTTAATATACGTTTATATAGTGTTTCAGCTTGTTTTAACTTACCTGATTGAAATGCTTGATAAGCACGGTTTATTTGCTGGGTTGAATGTGTTTGGCTATGACGAGTAATTTTAATTCCATTTGTTTGAATTGCCACCGTACTGTCTTCTGTTGTAACATTATTTGTCTCTATTTCACTTAAATCTGTATCTAGTGTTGGTAATTGATTAACACTTGGAAGAGGGCGGGAGACATTAGCATTTATACTTTTTGCTGTTTCTTTTACCACATTGATAAGTGGTGTCATTATTTTATCTTCTGGGAGGGGAGCAGGGAGAGCTGATAATGGTTGAGCAGCTACTGTAGCCTTATCAGGCTCTGCTGGTGCAGGGTTTGTCGTACTTAACAAAGGTTTACGTCGTGGATAGACTTGTGATAAAGTTGATGGCTCAATAAAATCATTATAATAATAATACCCTCCAACAATAAGCAACATTGCAATAAATAACACACCTAACAACCATTTTATTTTTAACGCGTTATGATGCTGTTTTTTTGTTGCAGCTAACATACGCTGTGCTGCCACATCTGTTAAAACAGGTTCTTCTTCTAATAAAGGGGGAGGGGCATCTTCTTCTAAAACTAAACTCAACGCCTCCTTTTCCATTTTATCAGTAAGCTGAGAGGGTGTTTCTGTATTGATTGAAGGAGCACTATTAAAATCAGAAAATTCTTCATTACTGATTTCAATAGATGAAGGGGGATGCGGCTCTTTTTTTTCTTTTGGGGTATCTGAAGAGCTTGGTTTTTTCTCTGCTTTTTTTAATGCATCCATTAGTAAACTCATATTCCCTCCCTCTTCATTATGTTCACCTGCTATCCCCTCTCTTTGTTAAAAGTATAGCATTAGGCTTAATAAAGTAGATACTGCTATCTTTTTATCAGTGATTTACAGGTTTAATTTAGCTTGTTATAGGATATTTAGCATAAATAAATATCCCATTTTCTAAACGATAACCTATATAAATTGTTAAGATTCCTGCCCTTAATACCCCCTTGAAAATATCAAGATGATAAAAATAAGTTAAGATTTCTTTAGCTTTAAAGGCGTGCAAGGTATCTAAGTCTCCATCCCATATTTCCACGCCTTTATCCGTTAGCATGTAATGCTTTGTTATCCCCATTTCGGTATAATCAGCATATACAAAAATATCAGCTTGTTGTCCAATATGAGCAGGATCTACTCGAAAACGGCTGCTAACATGTGTAAGTGTAAAAGTATCATATTGTGGTATTAATAAAGTTTTACCACTAAAGTCAGCATTATTTTGTAAAAATACCCCATTATTATCGGTACTCATATTTTTTAAACTTTGAAACGTATCACAAGCTACATAAACCATATTTTTAGCTCGTTTAACTTTTTCCCCAAGTTGCACACATAATACGCTTGCTCCTTCTTCAATGATCACATTCTCAAGGCGTGATGTGCCGCTACTGTGCCCAATAATCAAGCCTCCCACCTTGGGATTGTGCCCTTCACGTCCATCAATAACTGCCTCATGGGCTAAACGTATATTACGCACACTCCCCCCAATTGGGGTATTGTGTTGAAAATACCCTGAAAGCGTTCCTTTCTTTTCACCTTCTAAAACATGCCCAACAAAAATGGTATTGTGTGCTTGACCCCGTATGGTGACATCACCGCTTAGCTGTACACTATTAATACTCCCACCCTGCTCAATAACCAGATTACTGACTGTACTGGTTTTTTGGTTATCTCCTTGTACAGTGATACCTGTCGGGATTATTACATGTGAGATACTGCTATAAGGCATAAGCTGTAAATTAGTTATTAACGCTTGATGACCATGATCACAAATACCTGTGAATTTTTTCCCTGAAATAGAACAGCTATTATTTAATACCATAGGGGTATTTTTTACTGGAAGTGGTGGAGTATTATCTGGCAATGAGGGGGGAACTGTAGATATTGGATCGATAAGCAGAGGTACACTATCATCATTGATAATCACTACTGATACAGTGTGTTTTTTTGTATCAATATACTCACCTGATAATACAATGCTAAATGACTCATTTTCTTCTACATCATTATCATCAATAATTGCCACCGTTACTATTTTTGGTTGTATATCACCTTCATCCCATTTTAGTTTTGTAGAAGATAATATACCGTAATCCTTTCCAGCTTGTGCAGTGTTATCAAGTGTTTGCAAGTCTACTGTAATAATATTATCACTGCCACCAATACGTTCTAATTGTAGGGTAACCAGCTTATCTTTTGTATTTTCATTAATATTGAATTCAGTATGACTAAAACTAATCACCCCTGTATTGATAACAGGCGGTGGGGGACACGCTTCAACTATAATCGATGCATTCTCTGTTTTAGCTTCCCCTATCGTATTAAATGCCCCCACATAATATTCATACTCAATAGCATCTAGCCCACAGCTTAAATCAACTGTTATATCATGGTAAGCAACTGTTTTATGTGAACCTATTTGTGTTGGTAATGTTTCAAATAACACACCATCACGGTAAAGGTGATAACCTTGTTCAATACCACTGTGATCAATCCACGTTAACAGCAGCTCTTTATCATCAGTGATGCTTATTTCTAAATTAGTTGGGGTATTCGGTTGAGGAATAGTAGGGGGAGGCACAGAAGTAGGAGTAGCTGTGATATCATTATCTAAAACAGTAACTTGAATTATGTTGTCTGTAACAGAATGATACATCTCATCACTATTATTTTTTACTACGGCAACCGTAATGGGTATAACGTGATCACCAGTATCCACTGCCCCATCATCGACACCTGTTATGGTAATTTGTTGAGCTGTATGCCAATCATCAGGGGTAAATACTAATAAGGTCGGATTTACAGTCGTTCTATTACTAAAATCACTAATTATTGATAACTCAATATTTGTGTTGGGGCGTTTATCCAATACTACATTAAAATGATCACTTGTTTCAGATTCACTGACAACAGTTGTACCCCCTGTTTCTGTTACTGTCATACCTGCTGGCTGACAGCCTGAAAATTTTACCCCATTATGCTGTATGCCTGTGGAAAAAAGACTCGCCCCACTGCCAATGATTTCAGAATGCTTAACAAACCCCCCCGTGATATCAGGATCACGACTTAATGATTGGTTATCTGCTGCGATACTATTGTAAATAACCTGATCAATAGTTGTATTCCCATTCTGTAAAGTGATTGTATCACCATTATTATTTAAGCCTAGCTCCTTTAATGAAGCAGTTTGTATTGTCATATCACCAAATTGACCAGCAATTTCCCCTCCAGCAAATACCACTACTCCACACTGATCATTTATTACTGTACCTGTAGGAAAATGATGCTTAATACCAACACTATCAGACAGTGTCCAACCTGAGATATCAACGGCTTGCCCTGTATTATTCACAAGTTCAATAAACTCATCATCACTGCTATTAATCACACCATCCGCATTACTATCCCCCGATACATTATCAGGATCAGCATAAATTTCATTAATAACCAGTGCACCGTTATATGTTATTGCTGTACTGATAACAGGTGTTTCATCCGTTTTATAATCAATTTTCTCCTCTATATTTGTATAAGGAAAGAGTTTAAAAAAATAGGCTGTGTTAGCTTGAAGCCCCGTCCATGTATAAGTGCCTCCAGCATCATGTAGGACACTAATATGACCTTGTGTATCACCACAATCATTGTCATCAATTAAAGCTACTCCATCAACAGGATCAGTAAAAACACCTGTAGTATTACATAAAATTAAATAGCTAAAAGGAGCTTGATCACCTGCTAAGGCATCTATCCAATGAAGGGTAATTTTTGAATTGGTATGTGCCACCGCTGTTGCAGTCAAATTACTGGGGTGATGGCTGGGTTCAGCGTAAGTTTTACCCGTGGTGATAATAAAGGAAGAAGAAAAATTTACAGTATTTGTATTATTACCTGTCCAATTATCTTTATTATTTAATGCGGCTAATAATGTTGTTTTTTCTCCAATGGTTACCCCTGTATAATACACGTTATCTTTTTCAGTTAAGGCAACTGCTTGCTCCCCATTGATTAACCCTTGAGGTAAAGCAGAGGTATTGGTATCTACTGCCTCAGCTTGCCATATTGCAGCCCCTTCATTATTTAAGCCTGCAATCATCGTATCTGTGCCTTGATAGGCAATAAGCTGATCCCCTAAAGTAGAAAATTTTAGCCCAAAACCTGAGACAGCTCCTATTGATGCATTCACATCAGTGATGCTAATCACAGTCCCTGCTTTTATCTCACTTTCTGCTGTCCACGAAATAAGCCCCTCACTACCCCGCCATGTATTATCTGCTTGCCAGCCTTTATCTGTAAAAAATAGCTGCTCATTTTTAGCCATATCAACCAAGACTACAAAGGCAAAATTATCATCCCCATCTGCATTGTATTGCACAAATGCGATATCACCCGCCTGTAAACTTGCCAATACATGGTGTCCAATTAACACACCAACAAGACACAATACATATTGAAAAGATCGTAAATATTTTTGATACATAGGTGGCATAAGCTATCTTCAATATAATAAACATTATTTTCTTAATGTGATAGCATACAACAAAACAACAGTAAAAAATATAATACTACTTATTAAATTACATAAATAAGTATGTGATTATAAAAACTAAGATACTGATAGCCTAAAAATACAAAGTAGTGGTATAGTAATGACAATAAACTTTAGACCTTTAACAAGTATTGTAATTTTTAATGCTTATTTGATTATTCAACAGAAAATTAATGAAGTATTAAAAACACAACCTAAGTTAAAGTATAAAGTTTCAACAAAATTTAAGGTTTAATACGTGTCGTTTATCTTTTTATAGAATACTGCGTAGTACGTGTACACTCTGATTGCATAGTGCAATATTGAGTTTATCCAAGCTATGTACTAATTATAAATAGTTGGCACATCCTGTACACTGCCACAACCAATATGTTTATTGACACACTGTATACTGATGCGGTGTTGTTTTTATAGACATCGTGGTCATTGCACGGTGGTAAACCCCTTTTCAAGTGAGTCTATAGATTCAAGAGGAGAGGTGCGCCATCACATTGATAATAAAACGATGGAGTTTATTTTATGGCAATTGCTTTTGCTTCCCACGCTGATGTAGAAGAAAAAAAGGTTTCTTTTGATAAATTAGCAGAAGGCGTTTATGCCTACACAGCAGAAGGCGATCCCAACACAGGGATTATTATTGGCGACGATGGTGTCATGGTCATCGACGCACAAGCCACCCCTATCATGGCGGAAGATGTGATCCGTCGTATCCGTGAAGTCACCGACAAACCTATCAAATATGTAGTGCTCAGCCACTATCACGCTGTACGTGTTATGGGTGCCTCCGCCTATAATGCTGAACAAATCATTGCCAGCGAAGCCACTTATGATTTAGTGGTTGAGCGCGGTCAACAAGATTTTGAATCTGAAGTCGAGCGTTTTCCTCGTTTATTTAATGCGGTTGAATCTGTCCCTGGATTAACATGGCCAACCCTCACCTTTAAAGAAGAAATGACTTTATACATGGGGGAGCGTGAAGTTAAAATCATGCACCTTGGTAAAGGACATACTAAAGGTGATACGGTTGTATGGTTACCTAAAGAAAAAATCTTATTCAGTGGTGATTTAGTTGAATTTGATGCAACCCCTTACACAGGAGATGCTTACCTTACTGACTGGCCTACTACTTTAGATAATATCAAAGCCTTAAACCCTGAAAAGCTTGTCCCCGGTCGTGGGGCTGCTTTACAAACCCCTGAACAAGTGAATGCGGGGTTAGATGGAACACGTTCATTTGTTAGCCAATTATTTGAGCAAGCTAAAAAAGGGGTTTCTGAAAATAAAGAATTATTTGATGTATTCAAAGATACCCATGCGGTATTAAGCCCACAATTTGGACACTGGGTAATCTTTGAACACTGTATGCCTTTTGATGTCTCCCGTGCATTTGATGAAGCACAAGGCATTGTTGATCCACGCATTTGGACAGCTGCCCGTGATGCCGATATGTGGAAAGCCCTGCAAAATGCAGACGCAGCGGATAATAAGTAACCGCACCATGTAATCTAATCACCACCACTGAGGAGATTCAAACCCATGACAACAAATAATAAATATGAATACCCTGTTTTTGATTATGTGCGCAGTGTAGAACAAGATGCACCGCAAACAGTGAGGAGACCCGTTGTTATCGTTGGTGCAGGGCCTATTGGGGTCAGTGCCGCCATTGATTTATCACTCCAAGGCATCCCCAGCGTTGTTTTGGATGATGACAACACCGTTAGTATTGGCTCGCGGGCGATTTGTTACGCTAAACGTGCACTCGAAATTTGGGATCGTCTAGGCTGTGCCAAACCGCTTATTGACAAAGGTGTCACATGGCAAGTGGGTAAAGTTTTTCACCGCAATGATCTGGCGTATACCTTTGATCTATTGCCTGAAAGCGATCACAAAACGCCCGCATTTATCAATTTACAACAATATCATTTAGAAGAAACCTTAGTTAATCGTGCTAATGCTTGTGATGATGTAGAGATTCGCTGGAAAAATAAAGTCGTTAATGTTGAACAGCATGACGATTACGTTACGGTGACCATTGACACCCCAGATGGGCAATACACACTTGAGTGTGATTATCTGATTGCTGCTGATGGTGTGTGTTCACAAGTTCGCCGTATCCTTGGTTTAGATTTCATCGGACAAGTCTTTGAAGACCGCTTCTTAATTGCTGATGTGATCATGAAAGCCGATTTTCCTGCAGAACGTTGGTTCTGGTTTGATCCCCCCTTCCATTCTGGACAATCTGTATTGCTACATAAGCAAGCGGATGATGTATGGCGGATTGATTTCCAACTCGGTTGGGACGCAGATCCCGAAGTAGAAAAACAACCAGAGCGTGTTATCCCACGTATTAAAGCGATGCTAGGGGAAGAACATGAATTTGATCTAGAGTGGGTCAGTGTTTATACCTTCCAATGTCGCCGTTTAGAAAAATTCCGCCACGGTCGTATCTTATTTGCAGGCGATGCCGCGCATCAAGTCTCTCCTTTTGGGGCACGGGGTGCTAACAGTGGTGTACAAGATACTGACAACTTAGCGTGGAAACTGAAACTCGTCATTGAAGGCAACGCCCCTGATAGTTTATTAGACAGTTACAGTGATGAACGGGTATTTGCTGCGGATGAAAACCTAATGAACTCCACTCGTAGTACTGAATTCATTACTCCCAAAGGCACGATCAGTAAAGCCTATCGCAGTGCAGTATTAGAAATGGCAAAAACGGAAGAAGGTACCACACGCCCATTAGTGAATAGTGGACGTTTATCCTTGCCTGCTACCTTAAGTGACTCTTATTTAAATAATGTAGATAAGGGAGATTTTCAAGGGCTAATGGTTGCTGGCGCACCCTGTACCGATGCACCCATTAATGGTGATGGTTGGTTACTGGATACATTAGGTAACCGCTTTATTGGTTTATATTTTGCTGATAGTTTAGCTGATGTAGAGAGCAGTTTATTCACTTCCCTCAGTACTACCGCCATTCCTGTTACCCCTTATGTAATTGTGCCACAAGGACAAGGGGGAGAATTGGCAGGGGTTACCGTAATTGAAGATAGCAAAGGCTTAGCACGAGAACGCTATGATGCCCAAGCAGGCACTTATTACCTTATCCGTCCTGATCAACATGTTGCCGCCCGCTTCCGTCAGTTTAATGCTCAAGCTGTAAGTGAAGCCCTAGCTGTCACCACTTGCAACACGGTATCAACAGAAATACCGCCAGTAGAAAATACGACTCCAGTAGGGCACTTGCACCGCACCGCACAGATTAAAAATCCTGATGATTTTTATGAAAAACTGATCGACTCTTTTCACGATTTGGATGAGCAGCAAGCCCAGATCGTCAATGCAAAGCTGACTTTATTACTCGCCAACCATATTGGTGACAGCCAAGTATTAGAAGAAGCGCTCGCGCTTGCCTCTGCATCTGAATAGTAGGAAACTGAATTATGAAAAACTGGATTAACTTTCCATTAACTGAAGGTGTGCATTCTAAACAAGCTCACACCGATTTACCTGAAGGCACCTATGAGCGTGAACTTGGGCGTGAAGGTTTTTTTGGACCTGCGACTCAAATTCACCACAAACATCCGCCCACTAACTGGACAAAATGGGAAGGTCCTTTAGCTCCTCATGCTTATGACCTGAACAAATTAACCCAAGACAGCAACAGCCCGTGGGCAGCACAATTAGTACTCCATAATGCTAATACCAAAATCCGTACATGGAATATTGACAGCAATATGGAGCACCTTGTACGTAATGCGGATGGAGATGAAGCGATCTTTATTCACCACGGTTCAGGGGATTTGTATTGTGATTACGGTCACATGACTTTTCGTGATGGGGATTACTTAGTTTTACCACGTGGTACGATGTGGCGTATAGAAGTTAATGAGCCTGTGATGGCATTAATGATTGAGGCAACAGGTAGTGCATATCAACTGCCTGAAAAAACTATTTTAGGTCGCCAAGCTATTTTTGATAATGCAATTTTAGCCACACCTAAAATTAATGCAGAATTTGAAGCTCAGCAAGATGAAAATGAGTGGGAAATCGTTATTAAACATAATAACGAACTAACCACTGTCACCTACCCGTTTAATCCTCTAGATGCTATCGGTTGGCATGGTGATTTAACCGCAGTGCGTTTAAACTGGCGTGATATTCGTCCTTTAATGAGCCACCGCTACCATTTACCGCCATCAGCTCATTGTACCTTCCTTGCCCCGACAGTGATCATTTGTACCTTCTGCCCACGTCCTATCGAGTCTGACCCCGGTGCATTAAAAGTGCCTTTCTTCCATAATAATGATGATTATGATGAAGTGATCTTTTATCATAAAGGGCAATTCTTTAGCCGTGATAATATTGATGCAGGGATGATGACCTTCCACCCTGCGGGCTTTACTCATGGCCCTCACCCCAAAGCCTTTGAAATTGGTGCTAAATCAGCACGTAAAGAAACGGATGAAGTGGCCGTGATGATCGACACACGCAACCCACTGATACCTGTTGATTTACCTGAAGGGGTGGAGAATATGGATTATGTCAACTCATGGAAGCCGAAAGGAGCTTAATAGCCGATGAAATTAGCGTCATTACAAACACAAGGACGTGATGGTGAATTAGTGGTGGTGAGCCGCGATTTAAGCCGTGCGGTACGTGTGCCAACGATTGCCAGTACCTTACAAGCGGCTTTAGATGATTGGGCAAACCTTGCCCCACAATTAGAAGCAGTCTCTACCCAGCTAAATAATGGCGAGTGTGCAGACAGTTTTGAGTTTGATCCGATTGCTGCACATTCCCCATTACCACGCGCCTATCAATGGGCAGATGGTAGCGCGTATGTAAATCATGTGGAATTAGTACGTAAAGCCCGTGGAGCAGAGATCCCAGAAAATTTCTGGACTGATCCGCTTATGTATCAAGGGGGTTCAGATAATTTTTTAACTCCACGTGGTGATATTCCTGTAGTGAGTGAAGAATGGGGCATTGATTTTGAGGGAGAGATTGCGGTGATTACCGATGATGTCCCCATGGCAACCCCTGCAGAAGAAGCTGAAAAACACATTAAATTATTAATGCTAGTCAATGATGTATCATTACGTAATTTAATTCCTAATGAATTATCAAAAGGCTTCGGTTTCTTCCAAAGTAAACCTGCTTCTGCATTTTCTCCTGTTGCGATTACACCTGATGAATTAGGCGATGCATGGCAAGAGGGTAAAGTACATTTACCTTTACATGTGCATTTAAATAATAAAGTGTACGGTACACCTAATGCAGGTGTTGACATGACATTTAATTTTCCTAAATTAGTTTCACATGTAGTAAAAAGCCGTGAAGCCGTAGCAGGAACAATTGTTGGGTCAGGGACTGTTTCCAATGTAGATCGTTCTGCAGGATCAGCATGTTTAGCTGAAAAACGTATGTTAGAGATCATTGCAGATGGCAAACCTAGCACGCCGTTTATGCAGTTTGGGGATCATATTCGTATTGAGATGTTTGATGCGGAAGGCAATAGTATTTTTGGTGCAATTGATCAAACGGTTGTTAAATACGACGCTTAATGATTTTACCCCGTTCTTTGATAAAGTAAGTAGGTAATCACTTTACTTTATTATCAATGAGTAAACCTTATACGTTCTGTCATAGGGTTTGCTCATTTTTCATTTTATCTTAACTAGCAGATTTATTATGATAACGCTATATACCTATTTTCGCTCGTCTGCCGCTTACCGTGTACGTATTGCCTTACATTTAAAAAACTTACCTCATGATCATCAGGGTGTACATTTAGTCAATAATGGCGGTGAACAGCATCATCCTGATTATTTGGCTTTAAACCCACAAGGTTTTGTGCCAAGTTTAATGGATAATGGGCAATTATTTACCCAATCTTTAGCCATTTGTGAATATTTAGACGAGACTTATCCTGATCCTGTTTTTCTACCTGATACCGCGATTGCACGCGCACGAGTGCGGAGTTTAGCGCAGTTAATTGCTTGTGATATTCATCCTGTAAACAATTTACGTATTTTAAAGTATTTAAAAAAGGAATTTGGTGCAGATCAAGCAGCTATTGATACTTGGTATCGTCACTGGATTGAGGAAGGTTTTAGTGCTTTAGAGTTGCGTTTAGCCAGTGAGCAAGAAACAGGGGGATTTTGTCATGGAGACACCCCCGGATTGGTCGATATTTGTTTAGTACCACAAGTGTACAATGCATTACGTTTTAAATGTGATATGAATGAATACCCCACTATCCAACGTATTCATGCTGCCTGTGAAAAACTACCCGCCTTTATCAGTGCCCATCCTGATCAGCAAGCGGATAATGATTTGTAGTCTGCTTTCTTATTCCTACATTATTTTATGTGGGAATAATTTTTTTATTAGTATTGATTTAATACACGCATTGTATTAATGTGTTTTTTATCTTTGTAAAAACTAAGGAAAATATATTATGCACTCTATTTCCCCATATCTTTTACGCTGCAATATTGATAAAGATAAAAATATTGCTTTAAACAAGATTGGTAAAAATAATGATGATTTATATAATCTATTAAAACAGTTTATTGACGATCATTCTAATGAATACACTAAAGTAGAAGGTACAAAACAAACTTTTAAGTTTGAATCAATACAATATGATAATAAATATAGAGAAATATATGGGTGGTTTAGTGTTGGTCACTATGGAATGAAAACTGATATCATTGATATTGATTCAGGTGATGTAGAGTATAAGAAGAAACAAAAAAATGCTGAAATAATAAAATATTATATCCATTTTCTTATTCCATATAATTGTAATGAAGCAATAGTATTTATGCATCAACATCGTAATTTAGGAGTTAAACATTTATTTTACACAATTTTTTCACCTTTTTTTAGAAAGAGAACAGAGGCAACAATCAAAATTAACCCTTTGCCAGATAAAAAAGCTATGGATAAATGGTTAAATGCTCCAGTCCAAGCAATTAGAGTAACTAAATTTACAGGAGCTAAAGATATAACAGATCAACTATTTGATGGGCATTATGAGCAAGAATTAGTAATAAAATCTTCACGTAATAAAATATTAGGTCAATTAAAAGAATATATTAAGCCACATAGTTCTAAATTTGAGGCAATAGAGGTAGCTAGTGAGTATGGTTCTCAGGTAAAAGCATTAGTTAAAATGAATGGTAAAGAAAGAACATTTACTATAGGGGCAAATGCTTTTTGTAAAATTCAATTAGATGATAATGTTAAACAGAAGAATGGTTTTCCTGAGCTTGAATCAATGTATTTATGGGTGAAAGATGTGATGATTGAATATGTTCGGGCAATATACCCAAGTTGTCCTGATATTTACAATGGTAAATATGATGAGTGCTAAAATTAATATATTAAAAATAATTTCAGGACACCTGAATACACTAAAAGATGCAACAACTAATAAAATTAGTATACAAGATTATGGTACTTTTTTTATTGTTCCTCTTTTATTTTCTATAATATTTTACTTCCTCTCTTATCAATTATCAGATCATATTACGACATTATTAGTAACTTTTGGAGCTATTTTTACTCCCCTTTTATTAAGTGTACTAGTTTTGGTGTATGAGCAAAGTGAAAAGCTTAATAATAAAAAGTCAGAAGATTTTGAATATCGACTTAATATAAAAAAACAGCTATTAAAAGAATTATTTTCTAATATTTGTTATGCAATTTTGGTTTCAATGGCTTTAGTTTTTATGTGCTTCATTGATACTATTATTGGTAATCTAAAGTTAAATATAATACCTATAATTTCCCCAATTGTTGTATTTTTAACATTAAATTTATTTTTAACTATACTCATGGTAGTTAAAAGGTTGTATTCATTACTAATAGCAGATTAATCTATAAATTTTATTACCTCCTCTCTTCATCAAGTAAAAAACTTTAATAGCTGTTAGTAGTACTACATTTTTTTGACTACCAAATTTAGACGTACTATTAATTTTAATTGAGCAAATACGATATAAAAAAATATAATGTCAGGTCAATCTATAGTTGAATTAATCAAAATATCGAAAGCATTACATCATCAAATAGGCGAAAAAATAACGGATATTCTTAGTTTTTCTAATGAGGATAAAATTCTAATTCCTGCCACATGTTTTGATATTGTGCGTGAATATCAAGCTGCAGTCATTATTTTAATTGAACAAAATTTATACCACTCTGCTTATGTTTTAACCCGCTCAACCTTTGAAACTTTTATTAGAGGTGCATGGTTTAAAAACTGCGCTTATGCTGAGCAGATTGATAATTTTAAACAAGGTAATAACCCACCCCCTATACACACCCTCATTGCTAATTTAGAAGAAACTGCTTTATATGCAGATAAAATACTCTCTACTATACATACAAAGCACTGGGGAATGCTTTGTGGTTTTACACATGCTGGTTATGAGCATATTGCTTCTAAACATAAAGAAGGTGAGATACAAGCAAATTATTCAGAGGAAGAGATTAACCATTTATTTTATCTTATTAATACACTTGCCCTATTTGCTAGTATAGAAATGGCTTCTTTAGCTAAACATAAACAACTTGAAAAAGAACTGTATTTAAAATTAAAAAATATAGTTGCTGCGAGTCGTCCAAAGATATGAACCACAAAACCTACACTAGAGCACACTTTACTTACTGACTCTATACCTGACACTCTATCTAGCCATGCAAATAATGATGCTATTAGTTGATGAATTAAATATTACACTTTATTGAATAATAATGATATATATGTTCCTAAATAACGGTGTTCTCTCACCTTATAAAAACCTACCTAATATCTTTATTCTTGTTGGTAGAGTTGATAGTGATCCTGAAGATTAGGAAGAACATTTCTTGAAATGTTAAAAAATCCAGATCTATGTGGTGGTATGAGTCATGTTATGGATGTATTTGAAGAATATGGGGAAAAATATCTTAGATTAATAACTAATGAAATTGATAAAAATGGAGCACCTATTGATAAAGTACGAACAGGTTATATTCTTGATGAATGTTTAGGTATTGATAATAAAGTTATTGAGAGTTGGTCGGCATTTACGCAACGTGGAGGCTCCAGAAAACTTGATCCTAGTGAAGAATATATTGCTAACTGGTCAGATAAATGGAAAATTTCTTTAAATGTCTTTAGGAGTGGTAACGGTTGATAGATGATATAGATGAATATAATATAAGAACTTGGGTTAAAGCAGCTCTTACTCTGTATAAGCTATCAAGGTACACCTACCTGTTGGTATACCTCGATAGAAAAGCTCATAAATTAAAAAATTAATTTATGTGGGTAGTTCAGGGCCAAACATGAGGTTAGGTAAGAATAAGCTGACTTGTGGGATGTAGGTTACAATCATTAAGAAGGTTAATAAGATTAGTAACCACGGTAACACCGCCTTAATAACATCCATGATATCCATATCTGTAATCCCAACAATTACAAATAAATTCAAGCCCACAGGCGGGGTAATCATCCCTACCTCCATATTCACCACCATGATGATACCAAGGTGAATGGGGTCAATCCCTAATTTAACTGCAATAGGGAATAAAATCGGCGCGACAATCAGGAGTAATCCTGATGGCTCCATAAAACTCCCCCCAATTAATAATAGTACGTTAACCACAACAAGAAATAACCACGGTGGCATACCCATTTCAATAATAACTTGGGCAATCTCTTGTGGAATTTGCTCTGTGGTTAAAACGTGACCAAATAACATCGCATTACTAATAATGAACATTAACATGATGGTCACTTTACCTGAGTCGGTAAATACTTTAGGGACATCTTTAAAACCTAGGTCACGGTAGACAAATAATGCAATTAGAAAGGCATATACAGCAGAGACGGCAGCGGCTTCTGTTGGGGTAAAGATTCCACCATAAATCCCCCCTAATACAATAACAATCAGGAATAAACCCCAGACTGCATCTTTAAAAGAATCGAAAATCTCAGCTGTGGAGGCTGGCTTCATACGGGGTAAATTACGTTTATGCGCAAGGAAATAAATTCCCCCCATCAACATTAAACCCGCTAAAAGCCCCGGTATCACCCCTGCCATAAATAAACGACCTACAGAAACCTCTGTAATCGCTGCATACACCACCATGACAATAGAAGGTGGGATTAAGATACCTAATGTGCCTGCACTGGCAACCACCCCTGATGCAAAGGCTTTATCGTAACCACTGGCAACCATTCCCGCAATCACAATAGAACCAATGGCAACAACGGTTGCAGGGGATGAACCTGAAACAGCTGCAAACAGCATACATGCTAAAACGGATGCAATGGCTAAACCACCACGTAGTGACCCAACACATGCAATCGCGAAACGAATAATTCGTTTGGCCACCCCACCTGTTGATAAGAACGTTGCAGCAAGAATAAAAAAGGGAATCGCCAATAAGGTGTAATGTTCCATCCCTTGAAACAATTTCAAAGATAAAGAAGCTAAGGAGTCATCTGAGAAAATTAGAATAGTTAGTACACTGGTAAGCCCTAAAGAAACGGCAACAGGGACACCAATTAGCATTAATATAAACAGCAACCCAAATAGAAATAAGGTACTCACAATGGGTCTCCTTTACCGCTGTTACCACTCTTATCATGAGCTTCATGCTCATGATGTTCTTTTAATGTTTCTTCTGCTTCATCCACTAACATATGCACATCTTCACCTGTGAGAAGACGATATAGTAATTGGGAGAAACGGAAAAATAATAATGCTAAACCAATGGGTAAAATACTGTAAGGAATCCATTGCTGAATGGGGAGATCTTCAGCTTCAATTTCTAATTCATAAATTAAGGTGATGTATTCCCATGCACCATAAAAAAGTAAACCACAATAAAGTAAGCAACATAATACCGCGATAATCATGACATTATGACGGGTTTTAGGAGGCAGGAGTTTCACCGCCGCATCTACACCAATATGAGCACCCACTCGGACACCATAAGAGACACCAAATAAAACCATCCATGCAAAAAGATAGGTGGTTAATTCTAATGCCCATACTGCACCTGAGTCGAAGAAATAGCGCGCTACTACTTGGGTAAATGTAATTAAGGTCATTGCAGCTAACAGAAGGGCGATAACGCCCTCCTCCAGCCGATCAATAAAGCGTGTTAACATGATAGTTCAAGCTGAAAGAGGGTGAAAATTATTTGGCGTTTGAAGCAGCAGCCGCTTCAATAATATCTTTACCAATTTGTTTTTCAAACTTCTTCCAAACAGGTTGCATTGCTGCGCGCCATTGGGCTAACTCTTCTTTAGTTAACTGTAAAACTTCAGTTTTACCAGAATCAATGATTTTTTGACGACTATCCATAGCAAGTTTTAAAGCTTCTTCATTTACCACTTTAGTGACTTCAACAATAATAGCTTCTAACTCTGTACGAACATCATCAGGTAGTTTTTTCCAAAAACGTGTATTAGTCACTAATAAGTAATCAAGTACACCATGGTTACTTTCAGAGAAGTGGGTTTGTACTTCTTGGTATTTTTTAGAGTAACAGTTAGACCATGTATTTTCTTGTCCATCTACAACACCTGTTTGTAAAGCATTGTACACTTCAGAGAAAGCTAATTTTTGAGGGTTAGCACCAAGCTGTTCAAATTGTGCTTGTAGTACATGAGATTGTTGAATACGAAATTTTAAGCCTTTCGCATCAGCAGGTGTACGTAAAGCGGTATTTGCTGATAACTGCTTCATTCCATTGTGCCAGTAACCTAAACCTAAATAGCCTTTTTTGGTCATGGATTTAAGTAGTTCTTTTCCTGTTGGGCCGTTTTGGAAACGATCCACAGCATGGATGTCATCGAATAAGAAAGGAAGGTCAAAAACTTGTAATTTTTTGGTATATTTACCAAATTTAGCAAGAGAAGGGGCCGCCATTTGTACATCGCCTAATAATAAGGCTTCCATGACTTTATTATCATTGTAAAGTTGAGAGTTAGGGTAAACTTCAATAACCACTTTACCCTTTAAGCGTTCGGCAACTAATTTTTTAAATAAGTTAGCCCCAATCCCTTTTGGGGTTTTTTCTGCGACAACGTGAGAAAATTTAATTTTGATGGGAGCAGCCTGTACTGTACCTGCCGTTAAAGCAAGTCCTAAGCTGACGATACCAAGACCAACGCTAAGCATACGCATCGGAAGTTCTCCTTTTTTACACTGGTTTTTTTATTATAAGTTGATATTTATAGAGATAATGCATAGAAAAGCTATTTTTAAACCTAAGTTATTTTTAGGGAAGGCTTTGCTATAAAGTTATTAGGATAAATGAACAAACTTATTGTGGGTGAAAATAAATACAGGACTCTCATTCTACTGCGTTTATTTAAGTTAAATTTTGATATAAATCAAAAGTTTTTAGACAAGAAAAATAGATTTTATTTTTTCTTATTGTTTTTAAAAAATAGACTAAAAAAAGGTAATTTGCATTGTATTTCATATTTTAAAAATAAAAAACATTAATTTTTCATGAAATTAAACAATGTATTTTATATAAATATAAAAGAAAAAATAACTCATTATGCCTATAAATAGGTTTACTTAGTATCATATTTTAAACCGTAAAAAATAATTTACTTAATAAACTTCTATTTATTAGAATTATATATTTAACATCTTTTACAAAGTGGCAATTTTCATTAGATAAACCTTGTAAAATAACGTATTATAATGTGTTGTTTTTAATTACAGGGAAATTAAGAATGTATAATTTTAAAACCCCACCAGAGATTTTAAAAAAAATAGAAGAATGTAGAGAGAAAAAAGCTAAGGTTTTAGATTTAAATAGTTGCGATAATAGTGTTACATACCAAAAGATAACACTATTAAAAATTCCTCCTGAAGTATTTAGCTTAAACCACTTAAAAGAATTAAATCTACGTAATCATGCTATCAAAACCAATTATCAAACCTAAAAACAAGCTGACCGCTTTAACTTTAAGTTGTAATAAACTATCAACACTAGAAGGTTTGGAACAATTTAATAATCTCTGTTCTTTAAATTTAAGCAATAATAAAATTACTCATTTATCTGATGAATTATTTAACTTAACACAGTTAGGAGTGCTTTTTGCTGGTAAAAATCCTGTCACTTCTCCTCCTATTGAACAATTAAAACTAAAGGATGAAATAATAGTTAATCTCTTCTATATTCGTAATAAGAGGGTATAGGTATTAAAAAAGTAAGTATTCCTCTAACGTTGCTTCATAACTAGTAGGGTAATATCATCATAGATTTCATGATTGCCAATATGCTGTTTTACATCATGAATAATTGCTTGTTTGATCCCTTTTGCATCTAAGTGCCAAGCTTTACTGACAGCGACACACAAGCGTTCTACCCCATATAAATTACCTTCATCATTTTCTGCTTCGGTTACACCATCAGTATAAAGTACAATACCATCCCCCTCATTTAAGCTAATCTTCTTATCTTGAATAAAGGCAGAGATATCAGGCTCTAAACCAATGGTAAAACCTAACTCAAAGGTATCAATACACTCAACTTCCCCTGATTCTCTAATCACTAATACCTCTTCATGCTGTCCAACAAGATGCAACTCACCTGCGTGGTAATCAAGCAAAGAGAGTGATAAATTTTTATCTGATTGCATACGTTGTAAATTGGCAAAAATAGTTTGATTAATGATATTTAAAAATTGCTTTTTATCTTCAATACCACATACTAGCAAGGTACGTACTGCAACCTGTACCATTAGCATTAATACACCACTTTCTAAGCCGTGTCCTGTGACATCCCCAATGCCAATTTTTATTCTATTATCATATTGTAAAATCTCATAATAATCCCCCCCAACTTCTGTTGCAGGTTCCATAAATCCTGCAATATCTAATTGTTTTATTTGCAATAATTCTTCAGGTTTAGGTAATACCATTTGTTGTAAATGGCGGGTGATATCTAGTTCCAACTCCATACGGCGATTATCTGCTTTAAGCTGTTTATATAGAGATGTAATTTCATCATTCGCAACAGCTAAATCAGCCGTCCGATCAGCCACTTTTTGTTCTAAGGTTTGATAGAACTGTTCATTTTTAGCAATAGAGAGATTAATACCTTCTTGAATAATACCAATCTCATCTTGTTGCGTAATGGGAATACGTACAGTCAAATCACCTTTTTGAACACGGGCTAAATATTTAAGTATTAAAGTGAGGCGTTGACTGATGCGGCGTGTTACAACGTGGGATAATAAGATGATGATAAAGAAGATAATACAGGCGGTGATGATGACAAAATTCAAATAACGATCACGGGTAACAAAGATTTCTTTTTCATTGACTTCAAAAAGAAGAATCCAGTTCCACTGAGGAAATTTAGTAAAAACAGTATAATAATCTTCCCCATTATCTGTATAGTTAAGTGATCCTTTTTCTTGGTTTGCTAATATTTTTAGGGCGTTTCTATTAAACAATTCACCTTTTTTATAACGATGGTGAGTAATCACTGTACCTGAAGTGTCTAATATAGCTAAGCGTCCTGTCTGATGATGAAATTCACCATTATTGTATTCAGTTGTATTAAATTTATTGGCATCGTGTTTTAGATTTTCTTGGGCAGATTGTAAATAGCTTTTGATAGTGAGCACCCCTGTATATTCTAGGGTGTCATAACTTTCTTGGATTTTTTTAGAAAAGGAAACTAATTCTTGGTTAAATAAATCACTATTAAGTTCATAAATAATTTTACTAATAGAGATATAACCTGCTGTAATTAGAGGAATAGCAAAAAGCATTAAAATAGTCAGACTGAATAAGTTAATTTTATTTTGTAGTTTCACTATAATAAGTACCCAAAAATATTGATAATTATACTATGCCATTAAATATTATTTTTATATGAAATATACATATTTTGTATTTATTTTAGATATTTGTATAATCCTATACTAAAAATACACATATATCTAAACTATTTATTATTTTCTTAATAGAATATATAGGTATATACACTAAAAATATAATATGCATTAAGCTTAGCTAATGCTTTTATATTTTTTAAAATCTGATACTTACTCCACTATTTAAATAGTAATTTGCATTTTTTAGTATTGGCGTAATGTTAAAGTATTGCCTCGTTGTGTAAACTCTAGGTGTTTTAATACACTCATCCCTAACAAAATTTCTTTCCCCCCAACATTCGGATTAATACTGGCGGATATATTAGTGACTTTAATCGCGCCAATTTCGACAGTATCTAAACGTGAGCGATAGGCATAAGCAAAACCATTAGCAGTATTAATACCATGACGCGCGCCCTTGGGTAACTGCAATTGTGTTGCCACTTTTTCAGGTACAGAAACCATTGTTGCCCCTGTATCCAATAAAAAAGTTACTTTCTGCCCATTAATTTTACCTGTTGTAACATAGTGACCTTGACGATTACGCTTTAATATCACAACAGCTTTACCTTCTTCATCATATTGATTTGCAATCTTTTGATTAGGATTATCTTGTTGGTTTAAAAAACTATCTGAAAAGTAAGCCAGTACAATAAAAATTAAAATCCACATTGCATATAACATGTGTTTACCAATTCTTTGTGAAGAATCTGCCATTATTTTTCCTTTTTTAGTCTTTACATTAAAATTGCCATATCGTTGTCATATCGGCGTATTAACTTATATGAGGGCAGAATATGGTAAAATAAAAGATTATTGTTTATGAGAAAAATACTTTCTTCTCTACTTTTTCCATACAATATACTGCAAATAATGTATCAGCTCATTAATCAAAACCATAATAAATGCTGATATATTACCTATAAAATAAAAATATATTTTTACTTCACTATGATGTAAAGAAACTATAACTTCATCTATTTATAATAAGTAAGTGTAAAATCTGTGAAACAGTTACAAGCTTTTTGGTCATCGTTGCTAGATAGTGCACGTGATCTCGCTCCCATTATTATTGTTGTTGCTTTTTTTCAACTTGTTGTTTTACAACAGCCTATCCCTAATTTAGGCGAATTGATAAAAGGGACAATTTTTGTTGTCTTAGGCTTAAGCTTATTTGTCCGTGGTTTAGAAATGGGCTTATTTCCTATTGGTGAAAGTATGGCATATGCCTTTTCACGTAAGGGGAGTGTAACGTGGTTACTCACGTTTGCATTTGCCTTAGGATTTGGTACCACCATTGCAGAACCTGCATTAATTGCTGTCGCAGGAGAAGCCGCAGAAGTCGCGGCAACTGGCGGTATGATTGAGGATAATAAAGAATCTAAAGAAAGCTATGCCTCTGGTTTACGTCTTACCGTTGCCCTTTCTGTTGGGCTTGCCATTGTCATTGGTGTTATTCGTATTTTAAAAGGCTGGCCAATTCATTATCTTATTATCACAGGGTATTTAGGGATTGTAATAATGACTATTTTTGCTCCCCCACAAATTATTGGTGTCGCCTATGACTCAGGGGGGGTGACAACCTCCACCATTACCGTTCCACTGGTCACTGCTCTAGGAGTCGGTTTAGCTTCCAGTATTAAAGGACGTAATCCAATGATTGACGGATTTGGTTTAATTGCATTTGCCTCGCTCACACCCATGATTTTTGTGATGGCATACGGCATGATAGTACATTAATGATTGACTTATGTTAGAAGAAATTACTCGTTTTTTTGATACCCTACTACTCACCATCCGTGATGTATTGCCCATTATTATTATCATTTTTGGTTTTCAGATATTTGTCATTCGACAAAGTATTCCTCATCTGAAAAAAGTGATTATTGGGCTTGTTTATGTCATTGTTGGCTTAACTTTTTTTCTCCAAGGTTTAGAGATTGCTCTATTTCCGTTAGGCAAACTAATGGCGCAACAGTTAACCAACCCAGAATTTATTTATGGCAGTGTTGAAGCGATTAAAACCACTGTGCATTGGGCAGATTACAAATGGGTATATCTATTTGCTGCCGCCATTGGTTTTTCAACAACAATTGCTGAACCTTCATTACTTGCGGTGGCGTTAAAGGCTCGTGATGTATCAGGAGGGACGATTACAGTTTGGGGGTTACGTATTTCTGTCGCAATTGGGGTAGCTATTGGGATCAGTTTAGGGGCATACCGTATTGTGACGGGTACACCGTTGCATTACTACATTATTTCAGGTTATGTAATTGTTATTATACAAACTTTTTATGCTCCACGGATGATTATCCCGCTTGCCTATGATTCAGGCGGGGTGACCACCTCTACTGTTACAGTGCCGCTGGTTGCAGCCTTAGGACTAGGACTTGCTGCCACTGTACCGGGGAGAAACCCATTGATTGACGGATTTGGTTTAATTGCTTTTGCAAGCTTATTTCCCATTATGACCGTAATGGGATACGCCCAATTAACCCATTATTTAATGAAATATCATAAATCACACTAATTTAAATTGTATTGGATATCTGGAATGGCAAGTTCATTTTTAGTAGGAGGCAATTTTGCGTTTTAAACTTATCATTGCGTTTGTCTCTGACAACACAACAGACAAGATTTTAAAAGCGGCGCGCTCTGCGGGGGCAACGGGGGCAACCGTTATTAACCATGCGCGTGGTGAAGGGGTGGAACAAGCTAAAACCTTTTTTGGTCTCAATTTAGAAACCCAAAGTAATGTTTTATTATTTCTTGTTGAAGAACATTTATCCCGCCAAATTTTAGAAACGATTGCAAATGTCGGCGAGTTTGATGCCAGTTCTAATGCAGGGATTGCATTTCAAATTGATGTAGAAGATGCCATGGGTGTTTCCCATCAAATGTTAGAATTAAGCCATACTGTTGAGGATAAATTATGAGTACGCCAAATATTGTACGTGTTAGAGATGTGATGCGCACAGAATTTGATCGTGTTGATGGGATGATCACGGTTGCAGATGCATTAAAGTGTATACAATTCAAAGATACACGTACTCTAATTGTCAACAAACGTAATGCAGATGATGAATTTGGTATGGTACTCCTATCAGATATTGCCCGTTATGTTTTAGCAAAAGATCGTGCTCCTGAGCGGGTTAATATTTATGAAATCATGATAAAACCTGTTATTACTGTATCACCTGATATGGACATTCGTTATTGTGCGCGTCTTTTTGATCGTTTTCATGTGTCACGCACCCCTGTTGTAGAAAATGATGAAGTGATAGGGATTGTAGGCTTCACTGATATGGTTGTTAGTGGGATGATACGATAAGAAGCGATTATCTAGGTATTAGCCCTCTGTCTATATCTTCATGATAATGACTATATAGATAGTTGGCTTTTCCCTAAGTAAATATTGACTTTAGCCACAATGCAAGCTACTATTTTAAACCTCCTCTATAAGCGGGTGTAGTTCAATGGTAGAACTCTAGCTTCCCAAGCTAATAACGTGGGTTCGATTCCCATCACCCGCTCCAACACTTCCAAAATCAACTATTCTTATAAAAAGACTAAGCATCTATAGTTGCGTACCATCTCAAATCCTTATATTCTAATGAGAATAATGCAGCCAATCAGGTTGTATCACCACGCTTTTTTTTGATAAAAATGGTGACCCATGACACTATCAAAACCTTCTCAGCCTGATCTGAGTACACAGTTTACGCGTATCTTTGACCCTTTTGGTGTTCAAAAAACCGAATTCAAACAGCATTGGGGCAATCTCTTTGATCCCTTTGGCTTAATGCAAAAGCAATTTAATGCTGAATTTAGCAAGTTGCTTGATCCCTTTGGTATTCATCAATCTTATTTTGATATTCAACAGGCATGGAGCCGTAACCCACAAAAATTGGCGACATGGTTAATGCGTTTAAATACAGATGCATGGGCTGTTCAATTTCAATCATGGGAACGCTGCTGTGGTATTGATGTAGATGACACCATCCCTGCCGTTATTTATGACGAGCGTTTTAATGATCCCATCTGGACAGAAAATCCTTATCTAGATACGATTAAAGAATATTATCTTCTCTATACACGTTGGTTAGAAGATGCCATTTATGATACTGAAAATGTATCAGATATCAGTCGCCAAAAAGCAGGTTTTTGGGCTAGGCAAGGGCTGAATGCCATGGCACCCACTAACTTTTTTTGGACAAACCCTCGAGCAGTACAACGATTTGTCGAAACAGGTGGGCAAAGCCTGAGCAAAGGCTTAAAAAACTTTATGCAGGATATGGAAAGTAAAAATATCCGCATGGTAGAACCTGATGCTTTTGAAGTTGGTAAGGATCTCGCCAATACAGAAGGCAGTGTGGTATATCGTAATGAACTATTTGAGCTGATTCAATATCAAGCCACCACTGAAAAAGTACACGCTATCCCCCTATTATTTATCCCCCCGTGGATTAATAAGTTCTATATTCTTGATTTAGGCAAGAAAAAAAGTATGGTACGTTACCTTGTCGATAAAGGGTATACCGTCTTTTTAATCAGTTGGAAAAACCCCACCAAAGAGATGCGCCACCTGAGTATGGATGATTACATGCTCAAAGGGGTGTTAGAAGCGATTACTGTCAGTCGTCAAATTAGTCACGCACCGCATGTGCATAGTATTGGCTATTGTATTGGGGGCACAATTTTAACGGCGATGATGGCATGGTTAAATAATGATGCGCAAGCTGAAATGACCTGCCCCGTAGGCAGTTGGTCATTATTTACCACAATGGTTGATTTTGAACATGCGGGAGAACTTGATATTTTTATTGATGAAAATATCATTGAACACATTGAAAAAATCATGGCAAAACAAGGCTTTTTAGATGGAAAAGAAATGGCGGGTACCTTCCGCATGTTACGTTCTAATAGTCTGATATGGCATTATTTTGTACACAATTACCTTTATGGTGAAGAGCTGCCAAAATTTGATGTTTTATACTGGAATATGGACAGCACCCGTATGCCAGAAGCAATGCATTCTTTCTATTTACGTGAATTTTATTTGCATAATAAGTTTGCACAGCCGCAAGGTTTAACCTTGGGTGGACGCGCATTAAATATACGGGATATTAAACAACCTTTATATGCAGTTGGAACAGAGCAGGATCATATTGCCCCGTGGAAAGAAACATTTAAAATAAACCAGCTTGTTGCAGGGGAATCACGTTATGTCTTGGCAACATCTGGACATATTTTAGGGATTATTACCCCCCCCGTTGATCCACCCAAACGTCGTTACTGGGTAGGGAATGGTCAAACAGAAACAGATCCAAATCTTTGGCGTGAAGGAATCGAAAAAATAGCAGGTTCTTGGTGGGATGATTGGGATACATGGTTAACACAACATTGTGGTGAATACATTGATGCACCCAAAGCAGTAGGCACTAAAGAGTATCCTGCATTAGCTGCTGCGCCCGGTACTTATGTTATGGAGTCATAGCGTATAATTAGAGGTACTATACCCTCTATAAAGAGCGTTGCTGATTGCATCAATCAGCAACGTTTAAGGTTTAGGTTGAAGTGGGTAGAAAAAAGCTAAACTATCTAAAATAGAAAAAGCTCAGCTCCAAACAAAGCATTTATTAAATTGCTAAACTATTGCTTAAAGCCTGTAACTGTCCTGTATTACGCTCAAGACGAGACTTCTGTGCTTTCAGTCCTGCAATTTTCTTTTTCCATGTACGCAAGCTTTGCTTTTTCACATCCTTGGCAACTTTAGTTTCTGCATACAAACTTTCCGCTACCTTAATCTCATTGTTAACCCCTTTCAAAGCTTTTTTGGTTTTGCTATAGCGATCATCAATGGCGGCTTTTTGGGTCACTAATATTTGTTTTTCTTGCTTGTTTTTACGAATAAGGTCACGTGTTGCCTTAATTTCTTTTTTATAGCGTTTAATATCACCTTGTAATTGCTTATTCAAAGCCTTTGTTTCAGTGACTAATTCAGCTGTACGCTTTGTTTCACCTTTAATTAAGGCTTCTTTATTCACATACAGTAATTTACGTTTTGCGACCTCATCAGCCACCACATAACCTGCCCCAGCACTGAGCGCAGTACTTAACAAAGCACTATCACCACCTAAACGTCCTGCTAAAGCATTGAGTGCTGTTCCTGCTGCGGCACCTTCAACACGTGTCCGTGTTTGGTCATTGCTGGTTTTATTTTTATCTGATTTAACCATATCAGTTAAACCTGTTGTATTACAGCCTGATAAGGTGATTACACCCAATAAAAGACTGAAACATAGTTGACGTACGCGCATAAAAAACCTCGTGTTATGGCTACTTCTTATAAGAAGTTATTCTATTTAGCAAAAGCTATACCAAACATATAGACGTAATGTCAGAACACTTTTTTCTTTTTTCTGAACATTGTTTTTAATTTTATTTATTTGAAAACTAATTTGCTTCCATCCTCAAATGCAAGTTCACGAATAATAAGTTGTGTGGCAATATCTTCTCTTGCTAAACGAATAATTTGATGACCACGCCCTAATAAACGTTTATTCTCACGTGTCCCTTTATCAATAAAGCTTGCATTAGCAGGAATATGTGAATTAGGGGTGATACTGACACTATATAAATGCCCTCCTTGACGATTTTTAAACTGCAAGCGTGCATCCAATGCCACGATAGCCTTATCAAAATTATTAATCAGACTAATATCAAGCGCATAATAGGTATTAAACTTAATCTGTATCTCACGATATCCCCATGTTTTAAGCTGTAAAGCAGGGTTTTCAGTTGTATTTAATTGAACCTCTTCAACAGGTACAGAAGGGCTTAAATCTGCCACCTTTTTTTCCAGTGTGGCAACTTGCTGTTCTAAGCGTGTCACCCGTGCATTTAAATCATCTATATCATTTGATTTATCAATTTCAGTGGCAACAGCTGAAAAACTTAATCCTAGGCTTATAAAAAGAGGGAGTAAAATACGCATAAGTCAGCTCCTAATTATGGATAGATATCTAATAGATACGACGTTCCAACTTGGTCGCATCCAGTACCATCGTAGCAATTTCTTCTACCGAAGTTGTTGTGGTACTAATATGAGGAATATTCAAGCGTCGATATAAGGCCTCTAAGGTTTGCACTTCTAATTGACACTGTTGTGAAGAAGAATAGCGGGAATTAGGGCGACGTTCTTGGCGAATTTGCTGCAAGCGTTCTGGTTTAATGGTTAAACCAAATAGCTTATGACGATACGGAGCCAGTACTTTAGGCAAACGCATATCACTGACATCTTCTTCAGTCAGAGGATAGTTAGCGGTAAAAATACCAAACTGCATCGCTAAAAATAAGCTGGTAGGGGTTTTTCCACAACGTGATACACCGATAAGAATCACATCAGCATGTTCATAATGTTGTGCTGTTGCCCCATCATCATGTTGTAAAGCAAAGTTTACCGCATCAATACGACGTTCATAAGCACTGGCATTGCTTGAATTATTTTTGCCTTTATTATCTATACGGTGGCTACGCCCAACCTCACTTGATGCCTTCTGTTGAAAAACATCTTCTAGCTCATTAATAAATAAACCAAACAAGTCAATGACATGACCTTTTGATTCTGTCAAAAGCTGGCGCATTTCGGCACGTAGCATAGAAGAGAAAACAATGGGGGATTCTCCTGAGTGATCTGCGACATCATTGACACGTTTAATCACAGATTTCACTTTATCAATTGTATTGATATACGGTAATGTGATTTGTTCAAACTCAATATTATCAAACTGAGTTAATAAACTATGCCCAAGTACGTTCGCTGTAATCCCTGTACTATCAGAGATGAAAAAAATAGTGCGTTTCTTTTTGCTCATAATAAAGTAATAAAGATGTTTCGTTAAAATTAATGTAAAATGGTTAGTTTTTCACTGGGAGCAAAGTTCCATATGTGAACATGCTCAATACATAACTGGTTGCTATTTATCCCTCTGGCAAGGATAAAAGCAAGGAATTCAGGTATGGCATTTGCTTGCCCTGCGGCTCAATAGTAGGTGTTAACTTTAGCACAAAGTGGCTAAAAGCACAGAAACACCGCCATATTTATTTCCAATCAGTGAATGAAGGTGGAATACACCCACCACGAGACAAACAGGATAAAAAAGGAATTTCAATTCCTTACCCTTTATTTTTAGTCTTAAAACACATTGTCATTGCCAGTATTGGCATTAAAGAGGAAGAAAAGAGTGCAAGAATACGTTGTTGGATTTGCATCATTAGGTATGGGCGATGTTGCTCATGTTGGGGGTAAGAACGCATCACTAGGTGAGATGGTTAGTAATTTAGCCAATGCTGGTGTGAGCGTTCCTGGCGGATTTGCAACCACTTCACAAGCGTTTATTGACTTTTTAGAGTCCAGTGGATTACGTGATAAAATCAACGGGCGTTTAGATACGTTAAACGTTGATGATGTGGATACTTTAGCAAAAGTAGGTGCAGAAATTCGCCAATGGGTGATCGATGCCCCTTTTCAGCCTGAATTAGAAGCAGCAATCCGTGATAGTTATCAAAACATGATGGCAGAAGCAGGTGGCACTATTACTGTTGCAGTACGTTCTTCTGCAACAGCTGAAGATTTACCTGATGCATCATTTGCGGGTCAACAAGAAACTTATTTAAATGTTGATGGCATTGAAAATGTATTATTAGCCGTTAAACATGTGTTTGCTTCCTTATTTAATGACCGTGCCATTTCTTATCGTGTTCACCAAGGCTTTGCCCATGCGGATGTTGCATTGTCTGCAGGTATCCAGCGTATGGTGCGTAGTGATATTGGTGCAAGTGGTGTGATGTTCACTTTAGACACAGAATCAGGTTTTGATGAAGTGGTCTTTATTACCTCTGCCTACGGTTTAGGGGAAACAGTGGTACAAGGCTCTGTGAACCCTGATGAGTTCTATGTGCATAAATCCACATTATCTGCAGGTCGCCCTGCTATTTTACGCCGCAACCGTGGTAGTAAATTATTAAAAATGGTATACAGTGATGAAGGTGGTTACGGTAGAGCCACTAAAACGATTGATGTGGATGCAGCTGATCGTTTAAATTTCTCTATTACTGATGCAGATGTGGAAGAGTTAGCGCGTCAAGCACTTATCATTGAAAAACATTACCAACGCCCAATGGATATCGAGTGGGGGAAAGATGGTAATGATGGCAAGATTTACATCTTACAAGCCCGTCCTGAAACCGTAAAAAGCCAACAAGCACAAAGTAATGTGATTGAGCGTTTTGAACTACAAGAAACTGCTGATGTTTTAGCAGAAGGGCGTAGTATTGGGCAGCGTATTGGCGCGGGTACTGTACGTATCTTAAATGACATTAAAGAAATGTCTAAAGTGCAAGAGGGTGACGTATTAGTTACAGACATGACAGACCCTGATTGGGAGCCTATCATGAAGCGTGCTTCTGCGATTGTGACTAACCGTGGTGGACGTACATGTCACGCAGCGATTATTGCGCGTGAATTAGGGATTCCTGCCGTTGTCGGATGTGGTAACGCTACAGAGCTAGTACCTGATGGTACACCTGTTACTGTATCATGTGCAGAAGGGGATACAGGGTACATTTATAACGGTATCTTAAAATATGAGATCAACCGTTCAAACACTGACACCTTACCTGATCTACCTTTTAAAGTGATGATGAATGTCGGTAACCCTGATCGTGCCTTTGACTTTGCTGGTATTCCTAATGCAGGGATCGGTTTAGCTCGTTTAGAGTTCATTATTAACCGTATGATCGGTATTCACCCTAAAGCGTTATTAAACTTTGATGATCAAGATGCAGAGTTAAAAGCACAAATTGGTGAGCACATTGGTGGTTATGCTGATCCTGTTAGCTTCTACGTTGATAAATTAGCAGAAGGGGTGGCAACTTTAGCCGCTGCATTCCATCCACAGCCTGTTATTGTACGGATGTCTGACTTCAAATCTAACGAATACGCCAACTTAATTGGGGGTAAACGTTACGAGCCTGAAGAAGAGAACCCAATGATTGGTTTCCGTGGTGCATCACGTTACATTGATCCTTCTTTTGAAGAATGCTTTGAATTAGAATGTCGTGCCATGCGTAAAGTCCGTGATGAAATGGGCTTAACCAATGTTGAATTGATGATTCCTTTTGTTCGTACTACAGAAGAAGCGTCTAAAGTTGTTGATTTACTAGCTAAATTTGGTTTAGAGCGTGGTAAAAATGACTTACGTCTTATCATGATGTGTGAACTGCCTTCTAATGCTTTATTAGCAGATGAATTCTTAGAGTACTTTGATGGGTTCTCTATCGGTTCTAATGATATGACACAGCTTACTTTAGGTTTAGACCGTGACTCTGGTTTAATCGCGCATTTATTTGATGAGCGTAACCCTGCCATTAAGCAATTATTACACTTAGCGATTCAAGCATGTCGTAAGAAAGGCAAGTATGTGGGGATTTGTGGTCAAGGACCTTCCGATCATCCTGACTTTGCTAAATGGTTAATGGATGAAGGCATTGAAAGTGTGTCTTTAAACCCTGACACTGTTATTTCTACTTGGTTGTACCTTGCAGGACAAGAAGTGGAAGCATAATAAAAAAATTGTAATCATTACAATAGATTTGTTATGACATAAAAAAAGGCAGCTATAGACATAGCTGCCTTTTTTATTGGCTGTATAAAGTACAGTTTATAATCAAATAAAGAAAATAATACACTATGGTTTTGATTTTATAAAAAATTGTTATACATACAAGTGATGTTGCATGCAGTGCTGCTACAGTTTGATAGGAAGTCTTAAACTGATATATAGAATGTCTCCAAATCCTCAACAGCAGGATTAATATATATCAGGTAGGGTAAAAAACGTTATTCCTCATATTAGGCTTCTTGCGCCAGTTTCTACTATGTTTTTAAATATGTCATATAGAACCCGTTTGAAATCTTTTTTAAAAACTTACCTAAAGATATTTCCTAGGTAAAATTATCTCTAAAAAGAGATAATTTATATATCTTTGCTTTTAAAAAGCATATTTGAAACTAACTTTCTAAAGATATCAAATGGGTTCTATAGAAATAATAATTTCACAGAATAAAAAAAGGGGAACACTTAAAAAGTGTTCCCCTTTTTAGACAATTATAAACCTAAAAGAGGTTTATTATTCGTCTGTAACACACCCTTCAGAGGCATTTTTTACATTTTTAATGTATTTGTATAATGTACCACGGGTGGCTTTATAAGGAGGCATTTGCCATGCTGCTTTACGTGCTGCCATCTCTTCATCGCTGATATCAACAGTAATTGTTTTATTTGCAGCATCTAAAGTGATTTCATCACCGTCTTTAATTAAACCAATTGGTCCACCTTCTTGTGCTTCAGGTACGATGTGACCAACGATAAAGCCATGTGAACCACCTGAAAAACGACCATCGGTTAATAAGGCAACATCACTACCTAAACCTGCACCCATAATAGCAGATGTTGGGGTGAGCATTTCAGGCATTCCCGGCCCACCTTTAGGTCCTTCATAACGAATCACAACAACATCACCTTTTACAATTTGTTGCTGTTCTAATGCACTCAGCATGTCTTCTTCACAGTCGTAAACTTTAGCAGGCCCTGTAAAGGTTAAACCCTCTTTACCTGTAATTTTTGCAACAGACCCTAAAGGTGCTAAATTTCCTTTTAAGATTTGGATATGTCCAGATTCTTTAATGGGGGTTTCTAAAGGTAAAATAACATCTTGTCCTTCTGTTAAAGCAGGGACTTCAGCTAAGTTTTCAGCAATGGTTTTTCCTGTGACAGTTAAGCAGTCACCATGTAGTAAACCTTTTTCAAACAAGTATTTCATCACAGCTGGAATACCACCAATATTATGTACATCTTCCATGACGTACTTACCACTTGGTTTTAAGTCAGCAATGAAAGGAATTTTATCACTGGTTACTTGGAAGTCATCAATGCTTAATTCAACATCCACCGCTTTAGCCATGGCTAATAAGTGTAAAACTGCATTGGTGGAGCCGCCTAATGCCATGATCACAACCATTGCATTTTCAAAGGCTTCACGAGTCATAATATCACGAGGTTTAATATCACGCTCTAGTAATAATTTAATTGCTTCTCCAGCACGTTTACACTCGTCTAATTTACCGCCATCTACCGCAGGGGTTGAAGAGCTGTAAGGTAAAGACATGCCTAAAGCTTCAATGGCTGATGCCATTGTGTTTGCTGTGTACATTCCTCCACAGGCTCCCGGTCCGGGGCAAGATTTACGAACCACTTCTTGGCGATCTTCTTCGCTGAGTGTGCCCGCAATAAATTCACCATAAGATTGGAAAGCAGAAACAATATCTAACACTTGATCGTGGTTGCTGTTCCCCGGTTTAATTGTCCCCCCATATACCATGATAGATGGGCGGTTAATACGCCCCATCGCAATTAAACATCCCGGCATATTTTTATCACAACCGGGGATAGAAATATTGGCATCATACCATTGCCCTGACATGACTGTTTCAATGGAATCAGCAATAATATCACGGGATTGTAGAGAGTAACTCATGCCAGATGTACCCATTGACATCCCATCACTGACACCGATGGTATTAAAACGCATCCCTACCATGCCTGCGGCTTCAACACCTGTTTTGACATGTGTTGCTAAATCCATCAAGTGCATATTACAGCTGTTGCCATCATACCAAACACTGGAAATACCAATTTGTGGTTTATCCATGTCTTCTTCAGTCATCCCTGTGGCATATAACATCGCTTGCGATGCCCCTTGGGATTTAGGTTGTGTAATTTTTGCACTGTGTTTATTTAATGGTTTAGCCATTGAATTCTCCTAAATTAACAGTAAATGACCCTGCTAAAATATATAACACCCAGTTGATAGGCGACATGACGTACGTTAGTTAAAACTAGAACGTGTGTATTTTTTCTATACGGTACTGCATAATTGAATATAAATGCAATCACCTTATATAAAAAATAGTTATTTTTTAGTATAAATTTTATAAATAGAGGGGGGAGTAATCTATATTGATTACTTTATAATTCAATTTGTTATATATAGAACTACTTTTTTCTGTATGATGAAAAAAGGGTGCTATAAAACAGTTTGTTGTATTTTCATATATCAGGCAAACGATTACAAGCAACACCGATTAATTCTTTTTACTGTTTTAATAGTAAGGAGGGGGAATATCGATTTATAGCCATTTCTTTAACATTTTTTCAAGCTGATGTAATTTCACAGGTTTACTTAAATAATCATTCATTCCTACTGCAAGACAATGCTCAGCATCACCTTCCATCGCATTGGCTGTTAAGGCAATCACAGGAATGGGATCACGTTGCCGATGTTTTTCTTGAGTACGAATAATTTTTGTGGTGGTAAAGCCGTCCATTTCTGGCATTTGGCAGTCCATAAAGATTAAAGAAAAACTATTATTTTCTAATTGCTCAAGTGCTTTCTTCCCATTAATCGCTACACTGACATGACAATGTAGCTTTTGTAACATAATACGTGCAACTTTTTGATTAACAGGGTTATCTTCAACTAATAATACTTTACAAGGTGCTTCTGCACTCAGTTCAATTTCTGCATTATCAATCGTTTTTGCTACATTATTAATATACCCTGTTGTCGCAGAAAGTGTACGTAATAATTTATTATAGCCAACAGGTTTGGTTAAACAGGCAGCAAGGCGTTTACGTTGGTGAGTGGGTAGAGCTTGATTAGTGGGGGTTAACATAATCAATGCAAGTTTATTTAGTTTAGGGTTAGCACGAATAGAACGCACTAAATTTAAGCCATCAATAGTGGGTAAACCATAGTCAATGATAACAATATCATAAGACTGTTGTTCTAATTTCTGTAAACCTGCCATCGCATTATCGCTTACCTCAGCCTGCATTCCCCATGCAGCTAACTGGGTTTGTAACTGCTTACAACTGTTTGTATTATCATCAACAATTAATACTCGTAAGCCATTTAATGCACTGATACTCTCTTGTTGAGGGGCTTGGATTTGCGCTGTTTTTAAAGGGAGATCAAGCCAAAAAGTACTGCCTTTTCCTAAAGTACTGGTAATACCAATTTCACCATGCATTAAGTCAACAAGGCGTTGTACAATTACTAAGCCCAAACCTGTGCCACCATAACGGCGTGACATTGAGCTATCAGCTTGGGTAAAGGGTTTAAATAAACGGCGTTGTTGTTCGGTACTAATCCCAATCCCTGTATCATTAATTTCAATATGTAAGCGGACTAAATTTTTAGTTAATTCATTGACTTTAATACACAATAAAACTTCACCTTTTTCAGTGAATTTTAATGCATTTCCAAGTAAATTAATGAGTAATTGACGTAATCGAGCAGGATCCCCTTTTAACATAATTGGATTAGGGGGTAAGTGATAGAGTAGCTCAATCCCTTTATTATCTGCGCTGGTACTAAACAGGTGCATGACCTCATCAACAACACCATGTAATTCAAAATCAACACTGTCTAAACGTAATTTTCCCGCTTCAATCTTAGAAAAATCAAGAATGTCATTGATAATGGTAAGTAAACTCTCCCCTGAACTACGAATTGTTTCCACATAATCACGTTGCTGCTGATCTAAGGACATATGTAGCAATAAATCAGTTAAACCAATAATACCGTTCATTGGCGTGCGAATTTCATGGCTCATTGTTGCTAAAAAGGTGCTTTTCGCTAAATTTGCTGCTTCTGCCGCTTCTTTAGCTTCCTGTAATTCTAGTGTTGTACGTTTTCTATCTGAAATATCTCGCACAAAACTAAATAAAACATCTTGCCCAAATAAAGCAACAAAGTTAACACTGACCTCAACATCAATCAGTTTTTTTGATTTACATCTAAATTGAACTTCAAATCGATCAAAACCTTGACGTTTAACTTTAGCAATATGCAGTTGAATTGCTGTTTCATCACGGGTTGTTTCTAGTTCTGATACTGACATAGTGAGCAGCTCTTCACGGCTGAACTCAGTCATTTTACAGTAGGCAGGATTGACATCTAAAATACGCCCTGATGTATCAACTAGCAAAAAGCCATCTATTGAGCTATCGAGAATAGATTGATTACGCTGAATTTCTAGGTTTAATTGCTGCTCTGTATCCCTAAATTCGGTAATATCAGTAATTAAACCAACAATAAAACGTTCCCCTTCAGGGTTGGTATACAAGCTTTTTTTGCTTAAGCCAATACGCGCCCCTTGAGAGGTTTGATACACCACTTCTTTAATATCTACATGCCCTGTATCCAATACTGCATCATCACGTTCCCAAAAATAATGGGCTTGTTGTTTAGAAAAGACATCATAATCAGAACTGCCTAATAGTTGCTCACGTGACATGCCACAAAATTTACAAAAGGCATCATTGACTACAATCCATTGATGATGATGATTTTTAACAAATACAGGAGAGGCAAGCGTATTGATAATTTTATCTAAAAAGTTTTTAGAATCTAATAAGGCTTGATTAGCTTTTTGTTGCTGGGTAATATCAGTATGGGTTCCTACCATACGAGTAATATTTCCCTCTTCATCATGGACTAAAGTACCCCGTGACAAGACCCATGCATAGCTTTGATCTTTTTGCCTAACACGATGGGTGCTTTCATAGATATCTGTTTTTCCATCCATACAGGCTTGTACTTTTTCTAATACACTTTCTTTATCATCAGGGTGTAATAAATCAAAAAAACCATTGAAATTATTGGAAATATCTTCAGGAGTATAGCCCAACATATTCAGCCAACGAGGAGAATAATAGGACTCATTGGTATTCACATTCCAATCCCAGATCCCATCTTGACTACCCCGTAATGCTAATTCAAACCGTTGTTCTCGTGCCTGCAAGGTTTGTTCAACAAGTTTTTGTTCAGTAATATCTTGAAACATGGATAAAGATTGGAATTCACCTTCACGTGTTTCTACACGTGTTACAGATAATAAACACCATAAAAGTGTTCCATCTTTACGAATATAACTTTTTTCAACTTGGTAATAATCAATTAAGCCAGTAATTAATTGTTGAAAATTTTTGATGCTTAAATCGATATCTTTAGGGTGGGTAAAGGCAGAAAAGTGCATAGCAAGAAATTCAGCCTCACTATAGCCCAGCATATGTTCCAAGGCTTGGTTAACTGAAATAGGGTAGCCTTTTGAATTTGCTAGCAAAATACCCATAGGACTATTGGAGAAAAGTTTATGGTAACGCTGTGCATCTTCATGCTCTAAAGATAAAGGCGTTAGTGCTGCATAAAAATGCTCAGGATTAGTATTGCTTGTTTGATCAGGCGTTAATTCCCATTGAAACCAATGATAATCACCATGACTGGTTTGTAAGCGTGCACTAAATGATACCTTATCATTTATAGTATAGGCCTGTCGTAATGCAGTGAGTGACGTATTTAAATCATGCGGGTGTAATAAATCATCAAAACAACATTGCAATAAATAAGATTTCTGATGGTCTAAGGATTTTTCCCATGCTGCAGAAACCTCTAAAAAACGTCCTTGTCTATCAACAACACATAACATGATTGTTGAAAGTGATAAAAAAGGCGCGCAATCTCTTGCCTCCATATTGTCACATCCTAATGTATGGCGGTATTACCTATTATTTATTACAAATGCGAATAATGATATCAATACCTGTTGCTTCAGTGCCTGCGGGCAAATGCGGCAATTGATTTAACAATAAGTTATTAGATGTATCAATATCTATCAATTCTCCCGTATCAACATTATAGAAATGGTGATGGTTTGATATATTGGAATCATAGAACACTTTTGTGGGATCAACAATAACCTGTTTAATTAACCCCTTTTCAACAAATAAGCCTAAAGTGTTATATACTGTTGCTTTAGAAACCAAAGGCTTGAGTTTCGCTAATATATCATCTGCAGATAAATGTTGTGCTTTAGACAACAATAATTGCGCAATTTGTAAACGCTGTTGTGTTGGAGTGATATTAAAATGGCGTAGAAAACTAAGCGTAGAGGCTTTTTCTAACGGAACTGCTGTAATCATATTGATAATATGGCTGTCTGTTTCATCATTTTTATCTATAAACATTCTGTCATTGAGCGAGTGTAAGCAATGACCCATTGACAGTCGTCTATATCGGCTGTAATGTGCTAGCACTTTTTTGCAGCATAGTATGGTATACCATGCATGAACTTTTTAATAGTCAGCATTGTATTATCATGTAACTAAAAAAAGGATTAATTATTATATTGTAGTGATAATTAAAATGCGTAAAAGAGTGTGTATGACAAATAAAATACACCTCATTAGCCAAATTTACTATACACTATAATACACTATATTTTTATCGACTTCTTACCACTTACCCATACTATATATCACGTTTTTTTAATGGTCACACATATAGTTAAGCATGTGGGGGAGAAGGAAATAAAATACAAGGCAGCAGGATGCTGCTTCATTTAATAAGCCAAAATATTGATAGGCTGAGCTTTATTTATTAAGAGTTTAAGGATAGTTTGCTTTGAACGACGAATTTCCCCGTATAAAACGCCTCCCCCCCTATGTGTTTAACATCGTTAATGAGTTAAAAGCACAAGCGCGAGCGCGGGGAGAAGATATTATTGATTTAGGGATGGGAAACCCTGATCAACCCACGCCACAACCGATTGTGGATAAGTTAGTGGAAGTTGCACAGCGTAAAGATACGCACCGTTACTCTATGTCACGGGGTATCCCACGTTTACGTCGAGCGATCACGCAGTGGTATCAACGCCGCTATGATGTCACGCTTGATCCAGAAACGGAAGCCATTGTCACCATTGGTTCTAAAGAAGGTTTAGCACATTTAGCCTTAGCTACAGTTGGACCGGGAGATACCGTATTAGTCCCTAACCCCAGTTACCCTATCCACCCCTATGGATTTGTAATTGCAGGGGCAGATATTCGCCATGTGCCACTTGTTCAAGGAGGGGATTTTTTTGCAGAATTAGAAAAATCTATTACCTCTTCTTGGCCACGTCCAAAAATGTTGGTATTAAATTTCCCTGCAAATCCCACAGCCCAATGTATTGAGCTTGATTTCTTTGAAAAAGTGGTGGAAATTGCTAAAGAGCATAAAATTTGGGTAATTCATGATTTAGCCTATGCGGATATTGTTTTTGATGGCTATCGTGCACCCTCTATTTTAGAAGTTGAAGGTGCAAAAGATGTCGCAATTGAGTCCTTTTCATTATCAAAAAGCTACAATATGCCGGGGTGGCGTGTTGGCTTTATGTGTGGAAACCCTACATTGGTTGCCGCATTAGGAAGAATGAAATCTTACTTGGATTACGGAACTTTTACTCCAATTCAAGTGGCTGCCATTAAAGCATTAGAAGATTGTGATGAATATCCTGTTGAAATTTGTCAAATGTACCAAGATCGCCGTGATGTCCTGTGTGAAGGCTTAAGTGCAATTGGGTGGGAAGTGGAAAAACCTAAAGCGACGATGTTTGTATGGGCAAAAATCCCTGAGCAATATCGCCACATGGGTTCATTAGAGTTTTCTAAAAAATTATTGGCAGAAGCTAAAGTTGCCGTTTCTCCAGGGATTGGCTTTGGTGATTATGGTGATGAATATGTACGGATTTCATTAATTGAAAATCCACATCGCACTCGCCAGGCACTACGTGGTATTCGTGAAATGTTCAAAAAAGATCAAAACGCGTAAAAATATTTTTTGTCATTTAGTATTCATGACAGGGAAACAATCACCCTGTCATGATGCTTTGGTATCCCATTCAATAAAAGGGGCGAATTATTGCCCTATTCTCTGTTATTATTCCAATGTCGTACACATGAAAATGGTGATAATAACCTTTGATTGTTTTATATTCACGCTTAACATTATGTATAAAAAGGGAAAATAAATGTTAGATCCTGTTAAGGTCGGCGTATTGGGTTTAGGTACTGTCGGTGGCGGTACTGTTGGTGTATTACAAGGTAATGCGGAAGAAATTGCACGCCGTGCTGGACGTGGCATTACGGTAACACATGCGTGTGCACGTGAGATTAAACAAGCAAACTTTAATCTTGATGCGATTACGTTAACCCAAGATTTAACCGATATTATCACGAACCCTGACATTGATATTGTTGTTGAGCTAATTGGTGGTACCACACTTGCCAAAGATGTGACCTTACAAGCGATTGAAAATGGTAAACATGTTGTTACTGCAAACAAAGCGTTAATTGCTAAACATGGAAATGAAATTTTCCAAGCTGCACAAGAAAAAGGTGTGATGGTAGCTTTTGAAGCAGCCGTAGCAGGTGGAATTCCTGTCATTAAAGCTGTACGTGAAGGTTTAAGTGCTAATAAAATAAACTGGTTAGCAGGTATTATTAATGGTACAGGTAACTTTATCCTAACTGAAATGCGTGACAATGGCAGTGCCTTTGCCGACGTATTAAAAGAAGCTCAAGATTTAGGGTATGCGGAAGCGGATCCAACTTTTGATATTGAAGGCGTAGATGCTGCGCATAAATTAGCCATTTTAGCCTCGATTGCATTTGGTATTCCATTGCAATTTGATAAAGTCTACATGGAAGGCATTACCAAGATCACTATTGATGATGTGACCTATGCTGAAGAATTAGGTTATCGCATCAAGCATTTAGGGATTGCAAAACGTAGTGATAAAGGCGTAGAAATGCGTGTTCATCCTACTTTAGTCCCTGCTGAGCAATTACTTGCCAATGTAAACGGTGTAATGAATGCGGTGATGGTTAACGGTGATGCGATTGGTGATACTTTATTCTACGGGGCAGGCGCAGGTGCACAACCAACTGCTTCCGCTGTTGTCGCAGATATAGTGGATGTAGTACGTACTTTAACCGCCGATCCTGAAAACCGTGTACCTCACTTAGCTTTCCAACCAAATGCTTTAGCTGATACAAATATCTTACCTATTGAAGAAGTGGAAACAGCTTACTATTTACGTATGGATGCCACGGATAAAGTGGGTGTGTTAGCAGAAGTAACACGTGTTTTAAGTGAAAATGCTATTAGCATCGAAGCGATTATCCAAAAAGAACCTGCAGCAGGTGCTAGTCACTTACCAATTGTACTATTAACACATAAAGTGAGTGAAGCCAGTATGAATGCTGCTATCGTTGCAATTGAAAACCTTGATGGTATCAATGGTAATGTGATGAGAATGCGTGTAGAAAGTTTAGCGGGCTAAACTTTACTTGCTATTTTGTAGGGTGGAATACGGTACGTGATAGACTATCTTTAAAATTAATCTATGAAGGACGCACCTATTACCACCCTACAAAACACATGAAATATATTCAATACAGAGAGGATATAAACCCTCTCTGTATAGCTTGAAATAAAGCACTCTAAGCCTTACTATGGCTAAAACTGATCAATATATCAATAAAAATAAAAAATACCACATTTTGCTATCATATCTCAAAAAATACGAAATACACCCCATTAACCATGTATTACCTCCTACCCCCATGCGATTATGCGAACATCACTTGTTATTGAATTAAACTCTCCTGATGCTACCGTGGTTGATTGGGCAAGTTTTCACCCTAAAACAGGGGAAATCACCGCACAGGGGCATCACACTGCACTCAATAACCTACCTCATGCCAGCATTACATGGGTATTAATTCCTTCTACTGAAGTCCTTTTTAGTCAATGTCATGTTCCCAGCCAACAACAGCAACGTATCATACAAGCGATTCCCTATGCTTTAGAAGATGAGTTAATCAGTGATGTAGAAAGCTTACACTTTGCCATTGCAGAACGTGATAAAAGCTCACAACAAGTCACCACCGCTATCATTGATGATCAACGTATGCAGGCTTATCACCAATGGCTACAACAGGCAAATCTGACTCATGCCCGCCTTGTCCCCAGTTTATATGCCTTACCTTATGATCCAGAGAGTTGGAGCTTTTTCCAACATGCAGATCAAGCTTTGATGCGTACTGCTAAGTACCAAGGTTTTTGTATTGAATCTGATCAGTTAAGCACGGCTTTAACACTTGCCAGTACTAACACCGCATTACCTGAAAAAATAACCAGCTATTTAACGCTAAAACAAAGCTCCCCCACTGCCTTGCACAGTCTTGGGGTCAAATTAGCGCAGCAGGATATTAATCACCGTTGGACTCTGTATGCGCAAAGCCTTGCCAAAGCAGCAGATTTTACCTTATTACAAGGTGACTACACCCCGAAAAAAAATCGTAGCCAATTATTAAAAACATGGGGGATCACCTTAGCCTTATTAGGCTGTATTGTGCTTACCGCAATCGCCGACCAATGGTTACAGGTAAAAAAATTACGTGAGCAGCGACAGCAAAACACCACACAGATGGTATTACTGTATAAACGTGCTTTTCCACAAGCCCAGCGTGTGGTCAATCCACGGGTACAAATGGAGCAGCAACTAAAACGTATTAAAAGCCAAGGTGGTACGGTACAAGGACAGCATTTTTTAAAGATACTAGATGCTGTTGCCCCCCTTTTAGCACGTGCCCCTAATATGCAACTGCGCCGACTTGAATATCGTCAACAGCGATTACTGGTTGAATTTAATGTTGCCTCACTACACGCACTAGAGCAAATTAAACAAGGCATTCATAGCCAAGGGTTACAGGTAAAAGTCGACAATGCCAGCAGCCAAAATAACCGTGTTGAAACCCGTTTACAGATTTATTAATTATTTTTTATAAAAGTTGCGTACACTAAGCACTTATATCACTCTTTTGACACTTATCTGAGTACATTTTTAACGTACATCGTGAAATCATTATGTCTATTTTCTTGGTTATATTAAAACGGGATTTAACCTTGGCATATCGGCACCGTGCTGAACTTGCTAACCCCCTATTATTTTTTGTGATTGTTGTCAGCTTATTTCCCTTAGCCGTCAGCCCTGAATCCACTGATTTACAAAAAATTGCCTCTGGGGTCATTTGGGTCGCCGCCTTGCTGGCTGCTATGTTATCGCTAGATACCTTATTTCGTTCTGATTTTGAAGATGGCAGTTTAGAACAACTTGCCCTGACCCCCCACGCCTTGCCTATTATTGTGTTAGCTAAAGTAGTGGCGCATTGGCTAATCACAGGTTTACCCTTAATTATCGTCGCGCCGTTCCTTGGGGTCTTGTTATTTCTACCAGATGAAGCCATGTTAACACTGATTGCTACCCTACTCTTAGGCACACCCGTATTAAGTTTAGTGGGTGCAATTGGTGTCGCATTAACCGTGGGTTTACGTCGTGGAGGAGTTTTACTTTCCTTATTAGTCTTACCTTTATATATTCCTGTGCTAATCTTTGCTGCCAATGCAGTCAACGTCTCCGCCACAGGCTTAGATATATCAGGACAACTTTTTTTCCTCGGCGCACTATTAACCCTCGCACTCACCTTATCCCCGTTTGCAACGGCTGCTGCACTACGCATTAGTTTAAGTTGATATGCATCATGGGCGACACACTATTGCATCAGTACGATAACCTTAATACGCTTTCCTAGAACGTGAGAACAGTACACTATGTGGGCATTTATACAACGATTTGCATCCCCCAAACACTTTTATCGAATTTCAGGAAAAATGATTCCGTGGTTAGGTTGGACTTGCCTCCTACTTTTTATCATCGGTTTATACTACGGTTTAATCCTTGCCCCCACTGATTATCAGCAAGGGGAAAGCTACCGTATTATTTATATCCATGTACCTGCCGCGTGGCTTTCCATGTTTGTATATATGGTGATGGCAATCTCTGGCGCGATTGGTCTTATTTGGCGGATTAAACTCTCTGATATCATTGCCGCTTGTTCTGCACCCATTGGTGCCTCTTTTACCTTTTTAGCACTGGTGACAGGTTCGTTATGGGGCAAACCAATGTGGGGCACATGGTGGGTATGGGATGCACGTTTAACTTCTGAATTAATCTTACTTTTTCTCTATCTAGGTGTGATTGCACTGAATGGTGCAATTGAAGATAAACGTATTGCTGCCCGTGCCAGTGCCATTTTAGCTTTGGTTGGCGTGGTTAACATTCCGATTATTCATTATTCAGTTGAGTGGTGGAATACATTACATCAAGGTGCAACGGTTACAAAATTAGACACCCCCTCCATTCATATCGATATGCTTATTCCGCTTTTATTAATGGCATTTGCCTTTAAATTTTATTATGCGACTGTACTCTTAATGCGCGCCCGCTGTGAAGTGCTCGCACGTGAGAAAAACAGTCATTGGGTCGACACCTTGGTGAATCCAAATCCACCAAGTTCAGCAGAAGGACATTCAACAAATGCGTGAATTTTTCGCCATGGGCGGTTACGCCTTTTATGTCTGGACAAGTTACGGGATTGCGTTTCTTGTCTTGCTTATTAATTTTATTTTGCCATGGCAAGAACATAAACAAGTATTAAAAACAATTGCCCGTAAACTACGGAGGAAAGCATCATGACACCCGCACGCAAACAACGTTTGGCCGTTGTCGCTCTTATCGTTTTAGGTGTGGGTGCTACGGTTGCACTGGCACTCACCGCCTTTAGTAAAAATATGCAACTCTTTTTTACTCCTACAGAAATTGCAGAAGGGAAAGCCCCCGCAGGGCAAACCATTCGTGCAGGGGGCTTAGTGATGGCAGAAAGTGTTGTACGTTCTGATAACAGTTTATTAGTTAAATTCACACTCACAGATACCGCTAATACAATTCCTGTTGAATATACAGGTATCCTGCCTGATTTATTCCGTGAAGGGCAAGGGATTGTTGCCTTAGGTAAAATGAACACAGAAAAAACCTTTATTGCCTCTGAAGTGTTAGCCAAACATGATGAAAACTACATGCCGCCTGAAGTGGCAGATGCTCTAGAAAAAGCAGGCGCGACACACCCTGAATCCATTCCTCGTAATACAGATAAAAATTAAACCTTATGATCCCTGAACTTGGACAATTCGCGCTGATCCTCGCGTTATGTCTTGCCTTGGTGCAAGGTATTATCCCGTTGATCGGCGCATCACAGCATTTACCTAACTGGATGGCAGTTGCCCGTCCTGCAGCCTTAGGGCAATTTGTATTTATGACAATTGCCTACGCCTGTTTAACCTATGCCTTCGTAACAAATGATTTTTCTGTGACTTATGTCGCCTCTCACTCTAATACACAACTCCCTTTAATTTATCGTATCGTTAGTGTATGGGGAGGACATGAAGGCTCTTTATTATTATGGAACTACATCCTTGTGATATGGACAGTTGCTGTGGCTTATTATAGCCGCAGCCTACCGCAAGTGATGGCAGTTCGTGTCATTGCTATCATGGGCTTAATTAGTATTGGTTTCTTATTATTCCTATTACTGACCTCTAATCCTTTTGATCGGATGTTCCCATTACCATTAGATGGAAATGACTTAAACCCCTTATTACAAGACCCCGGGCTAATCATTCACCCACCCCTTTTATATATGGGCTATGTTGGTTTTTCCGTTGCCTTTAGTTTTGCTATTGCTGCTTTATTAGGTGGGCAGTTAGACAGTGCATGGGCACGCTGGTCACGCCCGTGGACGTTGACCGCATGGTTATTTTTAACATTAGGTATCGCACTGGGTAGCTGGTGGGCATATTACGAACTCGGCTGGGGTGGCTGGTGGTTCTGGGATCCTGTTGAAAATGCATCCTTTATGCCTTGGTTAGTCGGTACAGCACTTATTCACTCCTTAGCCGTGACTGAAAAACGGGGCACCTTTAAAAACTGGACAGTATTATTAGCCATTATTGCTTTTTCATTGAGTTTATTAGGGACTTTCCTTGTACGTTCAGGTGTTTTAACCTCTGTACACGCCTTCGCCACTGATCCAGAGCGTGGGGTATTCATCCTTGCTTTCTTAGGTGTCGTCGTTGGTGGCTCATTAGTTTTATATGCATGGCGCGCCCCAAGTGTTGGAAAAGGGGGGAATTTCTCCTTATTATCACGTGAAACCTTATTATTAATGAATAATATTTTATTAGTAGTTGCCTGTGTCAGTGTTTTACTGGGTACTTTATACCCACTTTTCCTTGATGCCTTAGGTATGGGTAAAATTTCCGTAGGCCCTCCTTACTTTGGAACTGTATTTGGCATGTTATTAGTGCCGCTTCTCATCCTATTAGGTTTTGGCACGCTCACCCGCTGGAAACAAGACAGCATTGGCAAGTTATGGAGACATGTACGTTTAAGCTTTATCTTAATGTTATTAGTCACCATTGCCATCACTATGATGATGCAAGATAAAGCCTTTTTACCGAGTGCAGCCATTGCTGTTGCCTTATGGATTACCTTTACTGGCTTACAAGGGCTATGGGATCGCATCCGTAATAAGCAAAACAAAATAAATGGTTTACTCACTATTCCCCGTGCTTTCTATGGGATGAGTATTGCACATTTCGGGGTAGCAATATTTATCGTTGGTGTAGTGCTATCTAATGAATACAGTGTTGAAAAAGATGTACGTGCTGTGCCAAATGAGCCAATGATGGTGGGTGATTTCCGTTTTGAATTTACAGGTACAAAACGCCTTCAAGGGCCCAACTACGTGGCAGAACGTGGACATTTTGATGTCTATCACGGTGAAACACTGATCACACGCCTTGAACCTGAAAAGCGTATTTATACAGTACGTGGCATGCCAATGACTGAAGCCGCGATTGATGCAGGTTTTACCCGTGATTTATACATCGCTTTAGGGGAACCCCTAAAAGATGGTGCATGGAGTGTACGCGTTTACTTTAAATCCTTTATTCGTTGGATTTGGTTAGGAGCATTACTGATGGCATTGGGTGGAATGATTGCCGCCTCTGATCGTCGCTATCGGCAGAAAAACAAAGCCCACGCGACTGATATGGCAAGCAATGAAGCCAGTGCAACCGCATAAAAGGGAGTTATTATGATACGTTATTTATTGCCCCTATTTATTTTTCTTGGCTTGGCTGCTTTTTTATTCCAAGGTTTGAAATTAAACCCGCGTGATCTGGGTTCAACACGTATTGATAAAGCCGCGCCTGCTTTTGAAGCACCGCAATTAGTGAAAGCAGAACAAACTTTTTCTAATCAGGATTTTACAGGGAAAGTCTCTATTTTTAATGCATGGGCATCATGGTGTGTTTCTTGTCGTCAGGAGCACCCTGTATTAATGCAGCTTTCACAATATACAGATATTCCTATTTATGGCTTAAATTATAAAGATACTCGCCCTGCCGCTTTGGAAGTACTGAAAAAAGACGGTAATCCTTATCAGGTGAGTGCTTTTGATCCAAAAGGTTTAATTGGTATGGATTGGGGCGTGATTGGCACGCCTGAAACCTTTATTGTCGATAAACAAGGGGTAGTACGTTATAAACACGTAGGGCCTTTACATGGTGAAGTATTAAAAAATGAAATCCTTCCTCTTATCAAGCAATTAAGAGAGAGTTAACATGAAATTATTAAGTTATGGACTGTTACTTTTTAGTTTAGTTGCCAATGCATGGGCAATTGATAACGCAGGCATTGAGCTCAGTGATCCTGAGCACCGTGCGCGTTATCAAGTACTGATCGAAGAGTTGCGTTGTGTTGTGTGTCAAAATCAGGCAATTTCTGATTCTAATGCAGAGCTTGCACAAGATTTACGCGATCGGGTACGGGAGATGATTTTATCAGGTATGACAGATACTGAAATCAAAACCTTTTTAGTCAACCGTTATGGGGATTTCGTCTTATATCGTCCCCCCTTACAAAAAAATACTTATGTATTATGGTTGGCTCCTTTAGTGATTTTTCTTGTTGCGATAGTCAGTTTATTTTTTGTGATTCGTCGCCATCGCCGCACTACATTAAAAGCCCCTGTATTAACTGATGCTGAACGTGCCAAAATTGATAAGGCACTAAAGCAAGATGAGCAATAAGGATCATCAATCATGCTGAGTTTTTGGATTATTGCGGTATTGCTGACGGTTGCCGCTTTAGCATTTGTTATTCCACCGTTATTACGTCAGCAACAATTGAATGAAACTGTCGATCGTAATCATATTAATATTGCAATTTACAATGAACGTTTAGCAGAGTTAGATCAAGATAAAAGCTTACCTGAGGATGAGAAAGCGCAAATCAAGCAGGAGTTAGAGAAAACCCTTGCACAAGATTTGAGTGAAGCATCCAATAAGGTGTCTACAGCTCGGGCGCGTTGGGTGAGTGGGGTTATTTTCCTTGCAGTGCCAGCTATGGCGTTTAGTTTGTATATTTATGAGATTGGTGATGAGCAGTTTTTTGCAGGTAAAACACCCGTAGCAGAGGCTGTAGCAGAGGAGAATTTGCCACCTGTTGAGGATATGGTGACTGAATTAGCGCAGCGTATGCAGCAAGACCCGTCTAATTTAGAAGGCTGGTATTTGTTAGCGCGTTCTTATACAGGCTTAAAGCGTTATCCTGAAGCCGCCGCAGCTTATAAGAGTGCTTTAGCTGTGGGTGGGGATAAAAATGTTGATATCTTAACTGATTATGCTGAAGTGTTAGCGTTTACCCAAAAGGGTAGTTTTGCAGGGGAAGCGACAAGTTTATTAGCTAAAGCTTTAGCTGTGAATCCTGTGAATCAAAAAGCGTTGTGGTTGTCTGGGTTTGCAGCAATGCAGGCACAAGCGTATCAGCAAGCGGTCACACATTGGCAAGGTTTATTAACTCAAATTCCTGCAACGGAAACTGAAGTGATTGAGACCTTAAATAAACAAATTGCCCAAGCACAAGAGAAGGGTGGTTTGGATGTGACCGCAACACCAAGTACTGCGGTTGTACAGAAGCCTGTTGTGGTAGCAGAGCCAGAAGCTGTGAGTACAGCACGTTTAACTGTGAGTGTTGATTTAGACGAGAGTTTGAAGGAGAAAGTAAATCCTGATGCGATTTTGTTTGTGTATGCACGGGCAACATCAGGGCCGCCAATGCCTTTGGCAATTGTTCGTAAGACAGCGCGTGATTTACCGTTAACGGTGAGTTTAGATGATAGCATGGCGATGGTACCCGCGATGCGTTTATCTAATTTCCCAGAGGTGGCAGTGATAGCACGTATTTCTGAAGAGGGTTCAGCGACAACACAATCAGGTGATTTAGTGGGTCAATTAACCCCTGTGGTAATTAGTGATACACCTGAAGTACAAGTGACCATTAATCAACTTGTACCTTAATTTCTAACCTTTACTTTATGGCAATAGCGTCCTGTTATTGCCATCCCTCCTTTTTTAATCATTTTATTTTCTATAGATATCTTAATACCTCTTTTATTAGTTTAATTTTTCAAGTAATATAATTACTGTATTTTATATAATTATATTTTTTAAGGGGATTAAGGTTTAAATTTATGGAACTGGAAGAAGATATAAAAATAAATGTATTTAAGTATTACAGCCCTACTTACGGTGATGGTGTGGAAAATACAGGATTTAAAGATGGGCAAATATTTTTTCAAAATCCTAAGCTTTTTAATGATCCTTGGGATAGCAGAGGGTTTAATTTTGAATTTTCAAATGAACTTAAGGAATTAATTAAGTCAGGGGTTGCTATTCAATTATCAGAAAAAGTTTTTGTTAATTCTGAGAAAGGTCTTAATGAAGCTTTTTTTGAAGACATCCTAGATAAAATGGGAGTATTCTGTTTATCTTTTTTACCTGATAGTCAATTAATGTGGTCTCATTATGCTGATAACCATAGAGGCTATGTTGTTCATTTTGAATTTAGCGTAAAAAAATTACAAAGTGAAGGTTTTTCTGTTTTCCCTGTATATTATACAGATGAAACTTTAAATCTCCTTGTATCTCCCAGTAATAATAATAAGGAACCATTATTACTAAATAAAATAGGTTATTCTAAAATACTAGATAGTCTCCTTATGTCAGCATTAATTTTAAAAAGTTGTGCATGGTCATATGAAAAAGAAGTGCGCTTCCTTTTACCAAAGAAAAATCCAGATGATCTGGGATTAGTAGATATAGATAAAAAATATATTAAATCTATTATTCTTGGAAGTAAAATTGAGGATGAATTTAAAAAGCACCTTAAAGATATTGCAAATAATGAAGAAATAGAAGTATATGAGGCAAGTATGTCTAAAAATTTTAATATAGAAATTTTAGATGTTAAAGGTTGCCCTAAAGAATTTCAGCAGTATTGTGGAGAAAAGGCTACAAAAAATTATCAAGATTTTATAGATTGCATCAAAAAACACACAAATGACTACAATACTATTGTAGATTTTATAGCAAAAAACAATGCTACTTTTGAGAACCTTAAAAAAGAAGAAATTGAAGAAATATCAAAGTAATAAAAAATGAACTATCAAACTATAATAACTTCAAACCTCGATTATTTTTATGAGCATTTTTATAAATGCTGTGATAGCGTAATAAGAAATATAAACATTACATATGATAGAAATGCTCATATTACGCTTACGATAGAAGTACAAGACAGTACAATTAAAATAAATAACCAAACAGGTTGGTCTATGATATCTGTTAAATTAACGGATGTTGTAAATATGAGGCTAATAGAAGGTAATGGTGCATATAGTGTTATATCTGACGGACTTTTTTTCAAGAAAGTAGAAGGGGATTTATGGGGTGTTGGATTTTTATATCCTGCTGAAGATGCAAAGACTTTAAAAGATTTTACAAGGCTACCCTCTTATTTTATTTGTAAAAATATTGAATGGGTAAAATTACGTACTTTATAAGCATTAACTTTTATTTATTCCTTACAGTAGTATACAGATTTCACTATACTCTATAAAACTCCTTTGAATTAATTATTCTCAAGCCTATTTACCACACTTTTATATAATATGGTGAGTAATTTATCTATTGTTTCATATCTTCACCAGTTTTTATAATACCAGTAAACTATTGAATAAAAGGTTTCAAATAAATTCTATAATTCCAGTGTATCAAATTTTCCCTCCTCCTTTTTTCACTCATTATACTACTTAGTTCCCTTTAGCATTCTTTTGTAAAAAATAGAAAAGCACCTTGAATTTTAGTTAATTAACTAACTATGCTTAGAGCAATCTTTACAGAATTTTAGCCATTAATATGGGGTGATTCCCCCTTTTTTTGAATGTGCTGAGGTGTAATGATGATCTTTTATCACTACGCAGCGTTATTAATTTTTTTTACTGCCCTTTATTGGGTGCATCCCAACATGCGCCCTCATAACACCCCCCTTTCTATCCCTCTTGTATCATTTTTTACCATTCCTATCTCTCACAAGGAAAAAGGAGGCGGTATGCACGGTAAATCACCCTTACTCTTTTTCTATTTAATACTTCTAAACTTATTTTTATCCCCCTCTGCTTTCGCAGCCTATGAACTTAATTTTCAGGAACCTGTTACAGATATTGCTGAAAATGTCTATGAACTACATATGCTAATTTTTTGGATTTGTGTTGCCATTGCCTGCATTGTATTTACGGTGATGATTATCTCTATCATTTTTCATCGTAAATCACGCGGACATAAAGCGGCAAATTTTCATGAAAGCACTACAATTGAGATTATTTGGACAACCATCCCTTTTCTAATTCTATTAGCTATGGCAATCCCTGCTACAAAAACTTTAATTGCAATGGAAGAAAGTGCTGATGCACCGATTACCGTTAAAATTACCGCTTCCCAATTTCGTTGGCATTATGAATATTTAAATGAAAAAATTGCTTTTACCAGTAATTTAGCCACTCCAAACGAACAAATTTATGAAAATGTAGGCAAAGATGGCAATTATTTATTAGAAGTTGATAACCCATTGGTATTACCTGTTGATACACGAGTCCGTTTTTTACTCACTTCTACTGATGTGATTCATGCATGGTGGGTACCTGCTATCAGTGTGAAAAAAGATGCCATCCCTGGGTTTATCAATGAAATGTGGACAAAAATTAATAAGACAGGCACTTACCGTGGACAATGTGCTGAACTCTGTGGAGCAGGACATGGCTTTATGCCGATTGTATTAGAAGCCAAATCAACAGAAGACTATCAGGCATGGATACAAGACAAATATGCTGAAAAAGCCCGTGAGCAAGCAGAACTTGCTGCTAATAAAATATGGGAACAGGCAGAACTCATGCAACGTGGTAAAGCTGTCTATACCAAACACTGCGCCGTATGTCATCAACCTACAGGCAAAGGTATCCCCCCTACTTTTCCTGCTTTAGATGGCAGTCCCATGATTAATGAGCAGCCTGTTACCACTCATATTAATTTATTATTGGCAGGGCGTAATGCCATGCCCACCTTCTCCACTGTGTTAAATGATATTGAAATTGCAGCGGTCATCACCTACGAACGTAATGCATGGGGTAATAAAACAGGTGATATAGTTCAACCTTCCACAATCAGCGCAGCACGTGCCGCCCAATAAGGAGATAACCATGAGCGATCACAGTACCCCCAAAGGCATTAAACGCTGGTTGTTTAGTACAAATCATAAAGATATTGGTACTTTATATTTAATTTTTTCTTTAGTAATGTTTTTTATTGGTGGCGTGATGGCATTGATCATCCGCACTGAATTATTTCAACCGGGGATGCAAATTGTAGAGCCCTTATTTTTTAATCAAATGACCACTATGCACGCGCTGATTATGATTTTTGGGGCTGTCATGCCTGCGTTTACAGGGCTTGCCAACTGGTTGATTCCCATGATGATTGGTGCGCCTGATATGGCATTACCCCGTATGAATAATTGGAGCTTTTGGATTCTTCCCTTTGCTTTTACTTTGCTATTAAGTACTTTATTTATGGAAGGCGGTGCCCCAGCAGGAGGCTGGACAATGTACGCCCCCTTATCTATTCAAGGCCCCCCTAGTATTGATTTTTTAATTCTCTCTATTCATATGATGGGGATTTCTTCTATCATGGGGGCAATTAATATTATCGCCACTATTTTAAATATGCGTGCCTCTGATATGACATTGATGAGAATGCCTTTATTTGTGTGGACATGGCTGATTACTGCTTACTTATTAATTGCCGTGATGCCTGTGTTAGCAGGGGCTGTCACCATGACCTTAACAGATCGGCATTTTGGCACCAGCTTTTTTGATGCCGCAGGCGGGGGCGATCCTGTCATGTTTCAGCATATATTCTGGTTTTTTGGACACCCCGAAGTCTATATTTTAATTCTGCCTGCTTTTGGGATTATTTCACAAATTATTCCCACTTTTGCCCGTAAACCTTTATTTGGTTATAGCTCAATGGTGTATGCAACGTCCTCTATTGCCATTTTATCCTTCTTAGTCTGGGCACATCATATGTTTACTGTAGGCTTGCCGTTAGCAGGTGAGCTATTTTTTATGTATGCCACCATGTTGATTGCTGTTCCGACAGGGGTAAAAGTATTTAATTGGGTCGCAACAATGTGGCGGGGAGAAATGACGTTTGAAACACCAATGTTATTTGCTGTCGCTTTTGTATTTTTATTTACGATTGGAGGGTTTTCTGGGTTGATGTTAGCCATTGTCCCTGCTGATTTCCAATACCATGATACTTATTTTGTTGTCGCACATTTCCATTATGTGCTAGTACCGGGGGCAGTTTTTTCTATTATCGCAGCGGTATATTTTTGGTTACCCAAATGGACGGGGCACATGTATGATGAAACGTTAGGTAAATGGCATTTTTGGCTCTCTGCCATTGGGGTCAATGTCACCTTTTTCCCTCAACATTTCCTTGGTTTGGCTGGTATGCCACGTCGTATCCCTGACTATGCTTTGCAATTTACAGAGTTTAATATGATATCTAGTGTCGGGGCGTTTATCTTTGGTTTTTCACAATTATTATTTTTATATATTGTGATAAAAACGATACGAGGTGGAAAACCTGCTACAGCAGAGGTATGGGAAGGGGCAAAAGGCTTAGAGTGGACACTTAGCTCACCCCCACCTCATCATAGCTTTACCATTGCACCTAAACTAGATAAACAAGTATAAATTTTTTATCTTAACGTCCCCTCTTATTTAATAAAAATTAATAAGGGGGAGTGAAATGCTCAGTGACTACATTTTTATATAGCTTAAGGATGATAGTTTTGAGTAGGTAGAATTTATCTATATATTTTATGGGGTAAAATAGAGATTTACCCCTCAATAAAAAGCGACTTAAAGAGGAAGAGTTTAAGTCATCTCTTATTTAGCCTTACTGTGTTTCAGTTTTAGTCACAACATGTTCGGTTATTTTGTCCATTGCTGTTGATACCTTACCAACTTGCATACATTTTTCAACACGGTAATGAGTACGTAAACCTTTTGGATCATGATAGGCTAACCATACTTTGCCATCAAAATCTTTATATACCAAAACACGCAGTGGTAAATCTAAGGCACTCAGTAAATCATGTTTCATGATTGCCGTACCTGCTGCGGGGTTTCCAAAAATAAGTACTTCAGAATCAGGCATGTTCATCTCTTGTTTGTTCGCATTTTCTTTATGATTAATGCGTGCAAAAATAGTCATGCCTTTTTTAGTAATAATATCTACCAAACGATTCATTGTTGTAGGGACATCATAAGCACTGGCTTTTTTTACAATATCACTTGTTGTGTCCTCAGCAGCCAATACAGGCAAGTGAATGAAAAAGAATAAAATTGAGCTTAAATATAATGCAGATTTCATTTTTTTTCCTTATAGCTAAATAAAATTATTTACGTCTTAAGTGTAGCAGTTGACTCTATTTTTTCCTGCTTATTCCTGAAGTAATGACAGATAAAATACAGAGGTTTTGTTGATGGATAAAAAATAGCTGCAAAGGCATGAATATTTTGTAACAAAATATAGGCTTGTACACAAATTTTGCTGCACCTTACAGGAAGGTAAGAAAAATTTAATATTGAGACTAACTCAATGAAAGGTATCTAAGAGAGTATTCCCGCGCAAGGACACGCGGGAATAAAAGGAAGGAGGTACTGGTTTATAAACAAAAATAAACTACAGTTTCATATCTTCCCAGAATTTTTTCACGCTGTGTAACCATGAATTTTCTTTAGGGCTGTGTTGACTGTTACTATCACGCATACTATCTTCGAATTCACGTAATAATTCTTTTTGTTTCACAGATAAATTAATCGGGGTTTCTACCACTACACGGCAATGTAAATCACCCACCATACCACCCCGTACAGGTTTAACGCCTTTACCACGAATACGGAAAGTTTTACCTGTTTGGGTTTCAGCAGGTATTTTTAAGACCACTTTACCTTCTAAAGTCGGGGCTTCTAACTCCCCCCCTAAGGTTGCTGTGGTAATACCTATAGGCACTTCACAGAATAAATGATTATCTTCTCTGGTAAAAATAGGATGTTCACGTACATGCATTTGTACATATAAATCCCCCGCAGGACCATGATTAACCCCTGCTTCACCTTCTCCTGCAAGACGAATACGATCGCCATTATCCACTCCTGCTGGGATTTTAACAGATAAGGTTTTGTGTTCTTTGACACGCCCTGCACCATGACAACTCACACAAGGGTCTTCAATCACTTGCCCTTGTCCACGACAAACAGGACAGGTTTGCTGAACAGAGAAAAAGCCTTGGGTCATGCGTACTTGACCAACACCGTTACACTGTTGACAGGTTTTTGGCTTCGTCCCTTTTTTTGCTCCAGTTCCATCACAGGACTTACATTCTACTTGTGTTGGAATACGGATTTTTGTTTCTGTCCCTGCAACAGCTTCCTCTAGACTTAAACTTAAGTCATAACGTAAATCTGCCCCACGGTAAGCACGGTTAGGGTTACCACCACCGCCGCCTTGACCACCAAAAACGCTTTCAAAAATATCACCAAAATCAAAGCCACCTTGACCGCCACCGCCGCCAAAGCCTGCACCACCGCCCATACTCGGATCAACCCCTGCATGACCAAACTGATCATAGGCTGCACGTTTTTGTGCATCAGATAAAATATCGTAAGCTTCTTTTGCTTGTTTAAATTTATCTTCAGCGGTTTTATCATCAGGGTTGCGATCGGGGTGATACTTCATCGCTAAACGGCGATAAGCTTTTTTTATCTCCGCTTCGCTCGCATTCTTCTGTACCCCGAGAATGTCATAAAAATCTTCTTTTGCCATGATAAATTTTGTAATCCGTAGTGATCAGATCAATTGCTGAAATAAAAACAAACACATTTTATGTATTAATAAGAACGCCAATCGCCATATTCCATGTATTTTACTGTTTCTTGTCTGATTTTTTCACCACATAAGGTTTTGACAATATGCAATGATAAGTCGATACCTGCGGTAATGCCGCCTGATGTACTTATTTTTCCATGGGTAACAAAACGCTGATCAGGCTGTATCGTTACGGTTGGAGCAAGGGTTTCTATATCAGTAATAACATCTTGATGGGTGACTGCTTGAGCATGATCCAGCAAGCCAAGTTTGGCAAGGAATCGCGCCCCAGAGCAAATGGAGAGGGTCATTAATGTGTTTTGATGGACGTTGTTAACCCATGAAAGAGTTTCAGGGTCACAGATAGCCGCTTTAGTCCCATCTCCTCCCGCTAAGATTAAAATATCCAGCGGAGGGTGGGTGCTAAAGCTGCAATCAGGGAGGACTTTTAAGCCATTTTTGGCACATATCATGTCGCCTGTTGCACTGATCGTATGGACGTTAAAATATTGATTATCTTGCAGTTCTGCGGTCACAGAAAATACCTCAAAAGGGCCTGCAAAATCCAATACTTCCACCTCATCAAAGATAAGAATACCTACTTGATAACAAGGTTTAGTCATGTCGTTCATGTGTACAAACTCCTAATAATATGTGTCGCTCCCCATTAATAGGATAGTATTATATCTTATTTCTTCTCTGTTTTTACTTCTTCGTACTCTGCATCGACAACATCGTCTTTAACAGGTTTTTCTGTACCTTGTGGCTGTTGATCAGCCCCTGTGAATTGCTCTGCACCTTCTGCTTGTTCAGCATAGGCTTGCTGTGCTACTTTACCAGACAGCTCTGTTAAGGTTGCTGTTTTTTCAGTAATTGCTTCAACATCATCCGCTTTTAAAGCTTCACGCAATTCTTCAATTGCAGCTTCAATCGCTGTTTTCTCGTTTGCATCGACTTTTTCGCCTAAATCAGTGATGGCTTTTTCAGTGGCGTGAATCATGTTCTCACCTTGATTACGCGCAGTCACTAATTCTTGGTACTTTTTGTCTTCTTCAGCGTGAGCTTCAGCGTCTTGTACCATTTGCTCGATTTCATCATCAGATAAACCACTGGATGCTTTAATAGAAATGGATTGCTCTTTGTTTGTGGCTTTGTCTTTCGCAGAAACGTGTAAGATACCGTTTGCATCAATATCAAAAGACACTTCAATTTGTGGCATACCACGTGGTGCAGGTGGGATATCATTTAAGTCAAAACGACCTAATGATTTGTTTCCTGATGCAACTTCACGTTCCCCTTGTAGTACATGTACGGTCACAGCAGTTTGATTATCTGCGGCTGTAGAGAATACTTGTGCTGCTTTAGTAGGAATCGTGGTGTTTTTCTGAATCAGTTTTGTCATGATGCCACCTTCTGTCTCAATCCCTAAGGATAAAGGTGTCACATCTAATAATAAAACGTCTTTTACATCACCTGATAATACCCCCCCTTGAATGGATGCCCCCATGGCAACCGCTTCATCAGGGTTCACGTCTTTACGTGCTTCTTTACCAAATAAGCCTTTTACAGCGTCTTGGACTTTAGGCATACGTGTTTGACCACCGACTAAAATCACTTCGTCAATGTCAGAAGCACTTAAGCCTGCATCACGTAAGGCAACACGACAAGGCTCTAAACTACGTTCTACTAAATCATCAACTAATGATTCTAATTTAGCACGGGTCAATTTCACATTCATGTGTTTTGGACCAGACGCATCAGCCGTAATGTAAGGAAGGTTTACATCTGTTTGTTGTCCTGAAGATAATTCAGTTTTTGCTTTTTCAGCCGCTTCTTTTAAGCGTTGTAAGGCGATAGGATCATTTTTTAAATCCATACCTGTTTCTTTTTTGAATTCTTCTACTAAGAAATCGATGATACGTAAATCGAAATCTTCACCCCCTAAGAAAGTGTCACCATTAGTAGATAATACTTCAAATTGGAACTCACCATCTACATCAACAATTTCAATGATAGAGATATCGAATGTACCCCCACCTAAGTCATATACTGCAACTTTCGTTTCGCCATCTTTGGCTTTATCTAAACCGTAAGCTAATGCCGCAGCAGTTGGCTCGTTAATAATACGTTTTACATCTAATCCTGCGATACGCCCTGCATCTTTTGTTGCTTGACGTTGTGAATCGTTAAAGTAAGCAGGAACAGTAATCACCGCTTCGGTGACTTCTTCACCTAAGTAATCTTCAGCGGTTTTTTTCATTTTCATCAGCACACGTGCAGAAATTTCTGGTGGTGCCATTTTTTTGTCTTTCACTGCAACCCATGCATCACCGTTTTCAGCAGCAACGATTTCGTACGGTACCATTTCGATATCGCGTTGTACCACTTTATCTTTAAAACGACGACCAATTAAACGTTTGATTGCAAATAAGGTATCAGTAGGGTTTGTGACAGCTTGGCGTTTTGCAGCTTGACCCACTAACACTTCTTCTTCACCAGAGTCTTTATCTTTGGTGTAAGCAACGATAGAAGGGGTTGTACGTGTTCCCTCACTGTTCTCAATAACACGTGCAGTTTTGCCGTCCATAACGGATACGCATGAGTTTGTTGTACCTAAATCTATACCAATGATTTTACCCATTGCTAAATTCTCCTGTATTTTTAATTTGTTTATATTTCTATTGTTTTATTCACTTGCCCTGAGATATAGGGTCAAGGTTTTGCATTTCAAGCGTTTTTTTAATCTAACGCTTTGGCAACCACCACACGGGCAGGGCGCAATAAACGGTCGTTCAATTTGTAGCCTTTTTGGTGTACAAAAATCACGGTGCCTTCTTCTACATTGGACACAGGTTGCATTGCCATCGCTTCATGCCATTGTGGATCAAATTGCTCATCTTGCGGATTAATGGCTTCCACATTAAATTTTTCAATGGCTGTTAACAACATTTTTGTTGTTAAGTCGATGCCTTCACGAATACCTTGTACATCAGCATCGTCTTTTTGAGCCGCTTCTAGGCCTAATTCCATGCTGTCAACAATAGGCAGTAATTCATTCACAAATTTTTCTAGTGCAAATTTGCGTGCTTTTTCAACTTCACGATCACTGCGTTTTTGTAAGTTATCTGATTCCGCTTTTTGACGTAATAAAGCTTCCCAATTATCTTGGGCTTGTTTTTGTGCAGCGGCTAAGGCTTTAGTCAGCTCTTCAACAGAAGCTTGTGCTTCTGGGGCACTGTCTTTTTCTGTTGTGTTGGTTTCACTGCTTTCTGCTGCTGCGTCCACCTCTTCTACTGGTGCAACAGTCTCTGTTGGTTCAACAGTCGCTGCTTGCTCTGGGGTGTCTTTTTCTACAGAAGAAGTTGATTCATCAACTGTCATAATGGCTCCATACGCTATCTATACAACTCATCACTTGGCACAAAGCATCCCTATCCTAACAACCTAAAGGTGCTAGTGTATAAAATATAAGGAGTTTTAAAAGCTAAGATATTGATTGTGCAAATATTGTCTTGTATATAAAAAATTTTCAGAATGTAAATGGGGGTTGTTCTATATGCCTTCAAGGGATCGTATAAAAATTTTTTATCCTTCCCCTAAAAAATAAGCGTAACAGTGCTTAAATAGGAACATTCATTGCTGTTATCAAGCTAATAAGGTCAAGCATGATACCTTATTCTTGCCGAATATGTGTATTAAATTATTCATTAAACAGTATGATGGGGGCTTTTTTTGTATTTTAAATTAGGTGTGGTCTCTTAAAAAAGAGTAATTTGGGTATACTGAATCCCCTAGTGAACGGTGAGCAGCTCACTAGGGGGGCTGTTTGGGGGAGTAAAATTAAAGCGTAGGGTTATAGTAAAATACGCTCAATCCCCCCTTGATTCGCTTCTTCAATAAATTGACGCTGCCAGTTGTCACCAAGGTGTTTATTCGCAAGTTCCACCACAATATAATCAGACTCAATACCGACATCATCACGGTAACGAGATAAACCTTGTAAACATGCAGGGCAAGAGGTCAGCATTTTAACTTTCCCTTCACCATCATGGGCACTACCTGTGAGTTGTGTTACCCCTTTTTCTAACTCTTCTTGCTTACGGGAACGGACTTGGGTAGCAATATCAGGGCGGGCAACTGCAAAAGACCCAGCTTCACCACAACAGCGATCAGAGAGGAGTACATCTTGACCAAGTAACTTTTCCGCTACATCTGTGGCTTGATAATGTTTCATCGGCGTATGACACGGCTCATGATACATATACTGTACCCCTGAGGTGCCTTCTACATTAATGCCTTTTTCCATCAAATACTCATGAATATCAACTAAACGACAATTAGGGAAAATCTGTTGGAATTGATAAGTGAGTAATTGATCCATGCAGGTACCACAAGAGACCACCACCGTTTTAATATCAAGATAGTTCAGTGTATTAGCAATACGATGGAATAATACTTGATTATCAGTAGAGATTTGTTGCCCTTTTTCCGTATCACCACTAGAAGCTTGCGGATAACCACAACATAAATATCCCGGAGGAAGTACCGTTTCCGCACCAACTTTATATAACATCGCTAAAGTAGCTAAGCCCACTTGACTGAATAAACGCTCAGATCCACAGCCAGGGAAATAAAATACGGCATCATGCTCTTCGCTCTCCATTTTCTTTGGATCGCGAATAATCGGTACCATGGCTTTATCTTCTACGTTCAGCAAACTACGTAGGGTTTGATGAGGCAAATCAGCAGGCATGGGTTTTTTAACAAAGTTGATGACCTGCACAGGAATACTCTGTTTACCTGTAGTCGCCGCAGGACGGGTAGGTTTGATCAGCTTTAATTTTTTCGCCCATTTATAGCCCAATTGCTGTGCGGCATACCCCCATTCAATCATCACCTTACGCATGATTTTAATCTGCGTGGGATCGGTCATGTTTAAATACTGCATGGATGCCCATGTGCCTACATTTAAACGACGCTGTTTATGTTTTTTCAGAATATGGCGCATATTGACTGTGACATCACCAAAGTCGATATTCACAGGGCAGGGTTTTAAACAACGATGGCAAATCGTACAGTGATCAGCGACATCATTCATTTCTTCAAAATGACGCATGGAAATCCCACGGCGCGTTTGTTCTTCGTATAAAAACGCTTCAATCATTAAACCTGTGGCTAAAATTTTGTTACGTGGAGAGTAAAGTAAATTGGCGCGCGGTACATGCGTGGTACATACAGGTTTACACTTACCACAACGTAAGCAATCTTTAATCGAGGCATTCAATTCACCTAAAGCACTTTCTTTAAGAATCAGCGCTTCTTGCTCTAATAAACGTAAAGAAGGTGTGTAAGCATTTTGCAGCCCTGAATCAGGCATTAATTTGCCACGGTTAAAGTGATCATTCGGATCAACTTCTTTTTTATACTTCACGAAATCAGCAATGGTTTTTTCAGGTAAGTATTGCAATTTGGTTAAACCAATACCGTGTTCCCCTGAAATGACCCCACCTAAATCTTCTGCCACTTTCATCACATGATCAACAATATGCTCGGCTTCTTGTAACATATAGTAATCATTAGAGTTAACAGGAATATTAGTGTGAACATTCCCATCCCCTGCGTGCATATGAGTAGCAACAAATAGGCGACTGGTGCGAATATCAGCGTGAATACTGTCTAGTTTTTTGCGTACATTTTCCAAGTTACGCCCAGAAAATAGCTCATCTAAAACCTCTTTGACCACTGTACGGTAAGAAATACGTAGAGCACGGCGTTGTAGCAAAGTGAAAACGGTGTCGTTGTTTTCAATTTGTGCCAAAGTCTCTGCATTCAGTGAGTCACTGATTTCTGTAGCAGGTACATCTAATTTATCAAGGAAACATGTCCAGCGTTGACGAACTTTTTCTAATTGTTCACAGGCTGCACTGATTTTAGTGGCTAAAATTGCATCATTTTCTTCACTGCTTTCATAGTCTGAAAAACTACGTACTTCAGGGCTGATATCCCCTTTTAAATAAGCTAAAACAGCTTCTACTGTACGGATCTTATTTTTAGTCGATTGCTCAATATTAATACGTTCAATCGCATCATTGTATTCAGATAAGCGATCCAGTGGAATCACCACGTCTTCATTAATTTTAAAGGCATTAGTATGCGCGGCAATCGCTGCGGTACGGGAGCGATCTAACCAGAAAGCATGACGCGCTTCAGGGGTAGAGGCAACAAATCCCTCTGCATCACGGGCATTGGCTAATTTAATGACATGAGAGGCAGCCGTGCCGACCTTATCAGCCTCTTCACTGGCGATATCAATCAGCAATACCATTTTAGGTAATTCTTTACGCGGTGCTTTAGTACTGTATTTTACCGCACGCACATAACGTTCATCTAAATGCTCCATGCCGACTAAAGCGACTTCTTTTTGGGTAGCCAAATAATCTTTAGTTTCCACAATCGCAGGCACGGCATTTTTTAAATTAGAGCCAAAGAACTCTAAACAAATAGTACGCATATGAGTGGGTTGTTTGTGCACCACAAATACGGCAGAAGTAATTAAGCCATCACAGCCTTCTTTTTGTACCCCCGGTAATCCCCCTAGATATTTATTGGTAACATCTTTTCCTAAGCCTTTTTTGCGTAGCTCATGGCTAGGTAAAGCCAAAATTTCAGCGTCCCCTATGGGTGTTTTACCGTCCATGTCATAACGTTGAATTTTATATTTTACAATCTCAACATCATGAATTTTACCGAGGTTATGCTCAAGGCGTTCAACTTCTAACCATTGTGCATCAGGGGTGACCATACGCCATGAAAATAGGTTATCAATGGTGGTGCCCCATAATACCGCTTTTTTACCCCCTGCATTCATGGCAACGTTGCCACCAATGGTAGAAGCATCTTGTGAGGTTGGATCCACTGCAAAGACACGATCGTATTGGGCGGCTTTCTCAGACACACGGCGCGTCACCACACCTGCTTCAGCGCGTACAAGAGAAAAGCTATTTTCTAAATGATCTTGTTTGATTTCTTCCACTTCACCAACATGATCCAGCTTTTCAGTATTAATAATAGCGGTATCAGCATGTAAAGGAATTGCGCCCCCTGTGTAACCTGTTCCGCCACCGCGTGGGATAATGGTGAGTTTTAAATCAATACATGCTTTCACTAAAGCCGCAATTTCTAGTTCTGTATCAGGACATAACACCACAAACGGATATTCTACCCGCCAATCAGTGGCATCGGTGACATGAGACACCCGTGATAAACCATCAAAGCAGATATTGTCGCGGGCAGTGATTTTATGCAAACGCTTTAACACTTGCTTACGTAATTGTGACTGATGGCTTAGCCATGTTTCAAACTTACCCACAGCAGTTTTGGCTGCTTTGACTAAAGATACCGCTGAGGTATTGCCTTCAGTCCGTGCATCAATTTCATTTAAACGATGATGTAAGGCTTCAATCAATTGCGAGCGGCGTTTTTTATCCTCAATTAAATCATCTTGAATAAAGGGGTTACGCTGAATAACCCACATATCCCCTAACACTTCAAACAACATACGCGCAGATCGCCCTGTACGACGTTGACCACGTAGCTCATTCAGTAATGTCCATTGCGATTCGCCTAAAAAACGAATGACAATTTCGCGGTCTGAAAAAGAAGTGTAATTATAAGGAATCTCACGAATTCGGGTTGCTGTGCTCATAGCCTAAAAACTTAATTTTGAGAATGCAGTGAAGGAGTTGCTACCTGATAACCTATACATAGCGTATAGGAAAGGCTAGCCCAGAGTGATGTATACAAGCATTAACAGCACGATAGGCTGTTAAATGGGTGCAATGAGAAATACCAAGTGTGTATGTGATGTTGCTGTGTATTCATATTATTATATTGTAAGACCAAGTTTATTAGTCAAATTTATTGCTGCTTATAGTGTAGCCTTGCTACTCAATAATCACAAGCGGCCTGCATGATGTTGTAAACTTGGAAAGCCATCAGGATAGATACAAAGACGACTCCCACAGGCATACGGAACATGAAGCCGAAACATATTTGCTAAGGGCATATGTAAAATATGCGTTAGAATAACACGTATCACTCCTGCATGGGTGACTAATACAATATGTTGCCCTTGATAGCTTTCTAGTAATTGCTGCCATGAATAAAGCACACGCTTAGCAAATTGCTGTGCATTTTCCCCACTTGGTGGGGCATGGGTTAAGGGATCTTGCCAAAATAGCTCTAAACGTTGTTTATCTGTTTCCAGTAATTCAGTGCTTGTTTTACCTTCCCATTGTCCAAAGGACATTTCCCGTAAACCTGCAATATATGCAACTGGACACCCCTGTTTTTCACTCAGATCTTCAGCAAAAGCAGCACAACGTTGTAAGGGAGAGCTGATAATATGCTGCCATACAGGAGGATTTGATACAGTATCATTCATCTGTTGCCAGCCTTCTGGAGTTAATGGGTCATCTTGCCAGCCACGAAAACACTCTCCCCCTTCCACAGCACCATGACGCAATAGATCTATTGTTGTGACCTTATCCATACTATTCGCTTTTATTCGATACACCTGCTTCACTGAAGGTTGCCATCTCGTTGTGTAACACACAAGCAGAACGTAATAAATTCACTGCAACGGCTGCCCCACTGGCTTCACCTAGGCGCATATTGAGGTTTAATAAAGGCTTTGCATTTAAGGCATCCAATACAATTTGATGCCCACGCTCTGCTGATTGGTGAGAATATAAAAACCACTCACTACTTTTAGGTTGTAAATGGATACAAACCAGTGCTGCAACACTGCAAATAAAACCATCTACTAATACAGGAATACCTTTTTGTGCACACGTCAGATATGCGCCCACTAAGGCAGCAATTTCTAACCCCCCTACATGACGTAAGCATTCCAAGGGTTTATCTGACATATTTCCATAGCGTGCTAAGGATTTATCAATCACTAAAGCTTTATGTCGTATACCTTGCTCATCTAAACCTGTGCCCGCACCTGAGAGAATATGGGCTGGAATATGCAATAAAGCACAGGCAATGGCTGTGGCAGAAGTTGTATTAGCAATCCCCATTTCACCACCGATGAATAAATCTATATTCTCATAAGATAATACTGCATTATGTCCAATATTTAATGCTTGCCCAACAGCATTAATAGACATGGCAGGCGCATGTAAAAAGTTTTCAGTCCCTGCTTGTACACGACAACTGAGCACATGTTGTAAATCTTCAGGGGGATTGATCGTCCCCACATCCATCACATGTAAATTGGCGTAGATTTGACGAGATAAAACATTAATGGCTGCCCCACCATTATTAAAATTACGTAGCATTTCCCCTGTCACCGCTTGAGGAAAAGCGGAAACATTTTCAGCGGCAACACCGTGATCTGCTGCAAAGACAGTAATATGAGGGTTATTAATACAAGGTTGTTTCTTTCCTTGTAAACTTGCTAAAGTGATAGCAAGATTTTCTAAATCACCTAGTGCACCATAAGGTTTTGTAAGTTGTTGTTGCCGACAGGTCGCATGGTGTTGACTGTGTTCATCAGGTGTTTTGATGGCATCATTCAGCCATTGGGGATAGTTCATCATGAAGCACTTTAGCAGTAGAAATCAATGGAGTATTTGGCGTTATAATAGGTGATTAGTACGGGGTTTGCAATTTTCCCCCACCGATATCTTGCAGTGCATCATTAGGGGACTTGGGATTTACAAAAATATCACCCATAATGACTAAAGACTGCTTTATCACATACTATAATGCGATTCTGCTTATGCCTTTCTTAGCCACTGCCCAATAATTACCTAAACTTTATGACTATCACCCCCTCTCAACAGATAACGAATCAACTTTATTGTGAAGAAAAAGCCATTCCAGCAGGTTCTTCACTTTATTATAGTTTACGTACTGTTTCCCCTACTGCACGCCATGCATTGATTGTATTACATGCCTTATATCAAGAGCTGGATAGTGTGCGTTATACCTGCCAAGATATCAGTGTGGCACACAGTAAAATGCAATGGTGGCGTGCTGAAGTACATAATGCAATAAAGCAAAATGCCACCCACCCTGTCATCCAATCCTTGCAAGAATTATGGGAGGTCATCCCCTCTGAAGATATCATAAACTTAGTAGAAATCATGGTACAAAGTTTAGATATCACACGTTTTCCTGATATGGACAGCTTGCAACATCATTGTGAACATCAAGGGGGGGCATTATTTGTTTTATCAGCACGTATTCTTGATTCACAATTGGATGAAGAAGCCCAGCAGGCATTAAAAGTGATAGGTGGCACATGGCAACTTGCTGGCTTGTTTCGTTTTTTACGTCGTGATTTATTACAAGGTTATGTATATGTAGGGGGAGAGTTATTACAAAAGCATGGAGTGACAGAGCAGGAGTTGTTTGCATTTAAAACAACGGCACCTTTGCAGGCATTATTTGCAGATTACTTACAGCATATTCAACAAAGCTATCAGCAAGGGGTGGAAAAATTACCCAAAACAGCCCAAAAAGCCCAAACGCCTCAACTTATTTTAGCTTATTTAAGCTTGATGACTTTATTAGAAGTTAAAGCAGATAATTATCAATTATTAACAAATAAATTAGCATTAACCCCTATGCATAAGTTATGGTTAAGCTGGCGAGCAGAATGGTGCTTACGTTTTGGCTCACGTCAGTTTTTTACACAAAAATTAAGAGACTGAAACATAAATAACTTCAGTTTTATTTTATGACATAAGCGAGGTTGTGGTGAGTGAAATTTGTCATATTCCACTTTTTTAAGGCTAAGGCTCATAATTTAAGACATTCCTTGAAAATGGTGGAATACGCTGCGCTATTGCCACCCTACAAAAAGTAAATTATTAAGCTGGCATTACAATATAAAGCATTGTAATGAGGGGGGAATATTACTTTTAAGCCTTAACTTAAATGGCAGTGGAGCGTGTAATTTATGGCTTTATTGGTGACATTATTTTACACATAATATTGTCTATATATCCCCCCATTCTGCTGCGCAACAGAATGGGGTCATCATGTCAGTAATTAAAGCAAAGAACAATGCATATTATCAATTAGGCGCGTTTTACCTAACTTTGCAGCTGCAACGATAATAAGTTCTTTTGTAGCTTGAGTTGGAACTTGTAAGGTTTCCGCGCAACGAATAGAGAGGTAATCAGGCTCAAAACCTGCTTCTTGTAAACGTTGGCAAGCTTTGGCTTCTAACTCTGCAAAATTAGCTATTCCAATTTGTAATTGTGCATACACAAAACTCAGTGTTTTATGTAAGTTTGGGGCAATATCACGCTCAGAATCAGAGAGATAACCATTGCGTGAGCTCATGGCTAAGCCATCATCTTCACGAAATGTTGGCACCCCTACAATATCAATTGGCATACATAAATCTGCAACCATGCGACGAATAATAAATAGTTGTTGAAAGTCTTTTTCCCCAAAAACAGCTTTATCAGGTTGGGTTAAATTAAATAATTTAGCCACCACGGTCGTTACCCCTGAAAAATGGATAGGGCGCGACTCTCCACAAAGGATTGTACCAAGTTCAGGCACTTCAACTTTTGTATTATTATTCAAGCCCAAAGGGTACATATCTGCCACACTAGGCAAAAATAAGATATCTGCTCCTGCTTGATACAGTTTTTCACTGTCTTCTGCATAAGTGCGTGGGTAACTGTCGTAATCTTCACCCGCACCAAATTGGAGTGGGTTGACAAAAATACTGACGATGACTTTATCTGCTAATTGGCGTGCTCGCTCAACAAGACTAATATGTCCAGCATGTAGATTGCCCATGGTGGGAACAAGCGCAATAGTTTGGTCATCTTGTCGCCATTGTTTTACTTGGGCGCGTAAATCACGTAAAAGGGTTAAGGTATTCATTAGGAAAAAGTATGATCAGTGGTTGGGAAGGTTTTAGCTTTCACATCTTTAACATAAGTGGTTATCGCATCAGAAATAGAAGCTTGCCCTGTTAAAAAGTTTTTTGAAAAAGAAGGGGTACGTCCAAATGTAATGCCCAGCATATCTTGTAATACTAATACTTGCCCATCACAATCAACCCCTGCCCCAATACCAATTGTTGGAATATCTAAGGCTTCAGAAATTTCTTTTGCTAACTCCCCAGGGACACATTCTAAAATAAGCAGTGAAGCCCCAGCATCTTGTAAAGCTAATGCATCAGCTTTTAATTGTTCTGCTTTAGATTTACCGCGCCCTTGGACACGGTAGCCACCCAATTGATGTACTGATTGAGGTGTTAAGCCTAAATGGGCACACACAGGAATTCCCCGCTCAGTTAATAACTGTACGCTTTCTTTTAGCCATGCCCCACCTTCTAATTTCACCATTTGGGCGTGACCTTCACGCATTAAACGCGCCCCAGTCTCCAAAGCTTGTTCTGGTGTCGCATAACTCATAAAAGGCATGTCTACCATTAAGAATACTTGCTCTGTTCCTCGATGTACCGCACAGCAATGATAAATCATATCATCAACCGACACAGGCAATGTACTATCATAGCCTTGGATAACCATCCCAAGAGAATCACCCACCAAAATAATATCAACACCTGAATGCTCATGAATATGGGCAAAACTGGCATCATATGCGGTCAAGCAAACAATTTTCTCACCATTTGCTTTCATTTTCCGTAACTGTGTCAAAGTTGTTCGGCTCATACGTTTGTCATCCTGTGTAATCCATCCATTGGGCACTGCTCTAGCAAGAGCTGTAGCCGTGTCCCATCGGGTAGTACGAGATCAGGCTCACATTCTGCTAAAGGATAGAGAACAAATGCCCGTTCACGTAGCCCCAAATGGGGTAGCGTTAAGTGTGGATCATCACTCACTAGTGAATCATACAAAAGTATGTCTAAGTCTAGTGTCCGTGAACTCCAACGCTCATTCCCCCTTACACGCCCTTGCTGCGCCTCAATGGTATGGAGACTATCTAATAACTCAAGAGGGGGTTGTGTTGTACGTAGCACTGCGACAGCATTCACATAATCAGGCTGTGCCTTACCGTCCAGTGGTCGACTACGATATAGCGAAGAAGTTTTTATTAGTTGTGTCTCAGGGAGTTTTGCTAAGCTGATCAGTGCCTGTTTAACTTGTTGTACAGGTTCAGCTAAATTACTCCCTAAGCCTATGTATACTTTAACCATTTATAGTAATCTAAGCAACTTTAATTTATGACTTGATGTAATACAGTAACGTTAATATTTTACATGTATTCAAAGATGGGAATATTCATTCTTTCTATTATACGAGTGTTGCAAGCACTGTTTTCATGATTTTCACCCCACCACAAGTTTTAAACAAGTGGTATGAGTGATATCAATAGAGAGCTAGATCCTTGTATGCAACACATTTACGATAAAATTTATTTTCAATATTTTATCAAGGTAAAAGGTAAGAAGTGTAATAGTCAGGAATGACCAACTATTAACTATCACGTGATGTATGTTTAGTATGGCGTTTTCTGCGACGTGAACCTTTACGATAACGCCCATTATGGCTATGTTTTAAACGCTGTGGACGATCTTTTTCATCCATATTTTGAAAATCTGTCCACCATGTTACCGATTCCTCTACATTTTCACCTATCTCAGCCCTCAATATGAGGAAGTCAAAGCTAGCACGGAAGCGAGGATGCATAAAGGCACTCATTGCACGTTTATCTTTTTTACGGGTTAAACGAGGTTGTAATATCCACACTTCATGCATAAAAGCGGTAATACGGCGTGGAATAGAGACAAATTTAGCTTGTTTTTGTAAAATAATTTGTGCGGCATTAATAATAGCATCTTGTTCGCTTTGCCCTTGCTCCATTAAGCGTGTTTTTTGCTCTACTAACGGTGCCCATAATAATACTGCAAAGAAAAACCCTGGAGTAACACTTTGTTGGTTTTGGATACGCTTATCTGTATTTTCACATAATAGGCGTAAAAGCTGCTGTATTGGTTCTTGATCTAGTTGTTTATAGGTCAGCGGAAATAAATGTTTAAATACATTATATTCTTGCATTAATTCCAATACTACTACTGCATGACCACTTAAAAATAGCTTTAAGCTTTCATCATATAAACGTGAAGAAGGAATATTACGCAGCAAACTTGCCATACTGGCAATAGGCTTTGCGGTCTCTTCTTCAATCGTAAAACCAAGTTTTGCTGCAAAGCGAATAGCGCGCAAAATCCGTACAGGATCTTCTTGGTAACGTAAAATAGGATCACCAATAAAACGAATCACTTTGTCTTCTAAATCTTCCATTCCTTGGGCATAATCAAGAATGGCAAAATCACTGATATCATAATAAAGTGCATTAATCGTAAAATCACGACGATGCGCATCATCATCAATGGTACCATATACATTATCCCGCACGATACGCCCGTTCTCTGTGACCCCTGCTTCACTGTTTGTATGACTGGCACGAAAAGTGGCCACTTCAATAATTTCACGTCCAAAACGTACATGGGCTAATACAAAGCGTCGTCCGATTAAATGACAGTTATGAAAAAGACTGCGGATTTCTTCAGGGTGTGCATTGGTGACAATATCAAAATCTTTAGGTGTTTTACCTAATAATACATCACGCACACCGCCCCCAACGAGTAAGGCTTGATAGCCTGCATTATGTAATTGGTATAATACTTTTAATGCAGCACGACTCAGATCACGACGTGATAAATTATGCTGGTCACGGGTAATACGATCGGGTATATGTGTAATAGTGTCCTGTGTAGGCAATATCACCTCTGATTGTGTAGGTTCAGTATGATAAGCAGGGCTTAAAACCTGTTTAATTTTACTTATCAAACGTTTGTAAGGAGACATATTAATCCTTGATGAGATAATTAAAATAGTGCCTCGACTCGATAAAACGTATTCTATTGGCTATTACAAGTTATCTTTTAGTACGTCCCCATACAGATAAACACAGCATATTCTTTATATCTATCTAAAAAATAAGTAGGGGTTTTGCTTACTCATCTCATCATTTTATCTGTGATGAGTAACCAGCATAATGGATTTATATTTGTATAAAAATCGGTGATATTAATACGTGTAATGTACTTACTTGACTTGTATTATGTGTAGAGAAAAGCGCAGCATCTGCAAATGATGGTAGGCTATCCATACAGATAGCAAAATTTAAAAACTTAGAACGTATTACATCTATCGTTTATACGCTAAAATGCTATATAACCACGTGTTTTATCCATATTTTAGGCATTGAATTATGGAATTTTGTTCTGCTTAACACCGAAAACAGCAGCATAGTATATCAAGATATTGCCATAGGTATAAGTAAAATTAAGTAATTGATGAAATGGGATAGAAAATTATTTCTTATCTATTCTATGATAATTATAATGATTGCTTATAGGAGTGAAAAAATAGCCTCTACACCTATTTCTTAAGTATACAAATAGTCAAATTTTTAATGGTTTTATTAATGACTACGCCTTATAAATAGTTTTATTTTATAATACTAATTTTGCAGCATCTCAATATTGTATAATTAAGAGGGAGCTTCATAATATATCATTCCCCCTCTTTTAAATAAGCAGCTACCATCTTAATTTAAGCCACTAAAGAAGATAAAAACAATGTCTTACCATGATACTTTACGTGCTGTCATGTGGGAAAATGAATCTGTACAATTACTTGAACAGCGTTTACTCCCTCATCAACATACTTTTGTCACCATTAATACGGCTCAAGCCATGGAAGATGCCATCCGTGACATGATAGTACGAGGTGCGCCTGCAATTGGGATTGCGGCGGCTTATGGGGTGGTCTTTGCAGCGAAAGAAGCCTATCAAACTGCTGGGGAAAATTGGCGTGAAGCGATTGTTCCGCTGGTATCCGCATTGGAAGCATCACGTCCGACAGCGGTTAATTTGATGTGGGCATTAGCACGTATGCAAGCCTTATTTCCACAGTTAACAGGTAATCCTGTCGAAGCTTTATTAGTTGAAGCTAAAAAAATTCAAGCAGAAGATATTGCCGCTAATTACAAAATGGGCGAATTAGGTGCAGCTTTATTGCCTGAGCACTGCCGTATTTTAACCCATTGTAATGCAGGTTCTATCGCTACAGGGGGCTATGGCACAGCTTTAGGTGTCGTGCGTCGTGCACAAACTGAGGGGAAAGTGGCAAAAGTTTATGCTGATGAAACCCGTCCTTGGTTACAAGGGGCGCGCCTGACTGCATGGGAATTACTACAAGATAATATTCCTGTGACTTTATTAGCAGATTGTGCTGCTGCCAGCTTAATGCAAAAGGGCGAAATAGATTGGGTGATTGTTGGCTCTGATCGTATTGCAGCCAATGGAGATGTCGCCAATAAAATTGGTACTTACAATTTAGCCGTACTTGCCCATTATCACGGTGTTAAAATGATGGTGGTTGCCCCCACCTCTACGGTTGATATGCAGTGTGCTTCAGGTGCTAATATTACTATTGAGCAGCGCACTAAAACAGAAGTCTGGGAATTAGCAGGGCAGCGAGTTGCCGCAGAAGGGGCAGATGCCATCAACCCTGTATTTGATGTAACACCTGCTGAATTAGTTGATGTTATCATCACAGAAAAAGGGGTGGTGAGCCAGCCTACTCATGAAAAAATGCTTGATTTAATGTCACAAAACGAAGCTATTATTTAAAATAATAATAGATAGTAGTGCGATACAAGTAATCAACACATACATAAAAATGTATGTTAATAATAAATTGTTTATATTTTCTAAGGAAGGGTCACGATGAGCCTTGATAATAACTGGTTTACTGAAATTGATGAAGAAAACGGCAGTGCTTTTTCACTTTCAATCACAGCTAAGTTAGAAGAAATTCAAACCCCTTATCAAAAAATCGAAATGTACGATACCACACATTTTGGTAAATTAATGACGATTGATGGCTTTATCATGTTATCCAGCCGTGATAATTTTATTTACCATGAAATGATGGCACATCCTATTTTATTTACCCACCCCAACCCTAAAAAAGTGGTCATCATTGGAGGGGGGGATTGTGGAACATTGCGTGAAGTATTACGTCATAAAGCGGTAGAGCAAGTCACACAAGTTGATATTGATGAGCAGGTCACTCGCCTATCTGAAAAGTATTTTCCTGAATTATGTGAGTCAAATAATGATCCGCGTGCTGATATTTGCTTTGGAGATGGTATCCAATGGATGAAAGAGGCCGCAGAGGACAGTATTGATATTATTATTGTCGACAGTACTGATCCAGTTGGGCCGGGGGAAGGCTTATTTAATATCGAGTTTTACCGTAATTGTCGCCGTGTATTAGGAGATAATGGTTTATTAGTACAACAAAGTGAATCCCCATTAGCCCATACCTCTTTGCTTGTCTCTATGCATGAAGCCATGCGAGAAGCAGGGTTTGAGAATACAAAAGCGGCTCAATTTTACCAACCTGTTTACCCTTCAGGCTGGTGGACAGCCACGCTAGCAGGGCAAAAAGATTTGCTTGATTTTCGCGTTAATGACGCTATAAATAAAGAATTTACAACACGTTATTATAATGCAGAGCTTCACCGAGCCAGTTTTGCATTACCTAACTTTGTGATGGATGTGTTACCTAAATAGTATAAGGTTTACTGATGGATTTTCCTCAACACTTTGGTGTGATTGTGATAGGCGGTGGACATGCAGGGACTGAAGCTGCATTAGCCGCTGCGCGTATGGGTGTGAAAACCTTGCTCCTTTCTCATAATATAGAAACATTAGGACAAATGTCATGCAATCCTGCCATTGGGGGGATTGGTAAAGGGCATTTAGTCAAAGAAATTGATGCCTTAGGCGGTATCATGGGGAAGGCAGCCGATAAAGCGGGGATTCAATTCCGTGTATTAAATGCCAGTAAAGGGCCTGCTGTACGAGCTACCCGTGCCCAAATTGATCGGGTATTGTATAAATCTGCTGTGCGTTATGCCTTAGAAACCCAAGAAAATTTATCCTTGTTTCAACAAGCGGTTGATGATGTGATCATGGATGGGGATACCATAAAAGGGGTAGTCACCCAAATGGGGCTGCGTTTTTATGCACCTACTGTGGTGCTCACCACAGGGACTTTTTTAGGAGGTGTCATTCATATTGGCTTATCTCACCATCAAGGAGGGCGTGCAGGCGATCCGCCTTCTATTACTTTAGCACAACGTTTACGTGAACAATCATTACGTGTAGAGCGTTTAAAAACAGGTACCCCGCCTCGTTTAGATAGCCGTTCACTGGATTACTCTGTGATGGCAGAGCAACCGGGGGATGATCCTTTGCCTGTCTTTTCTTTTACAGGAAAAATCAGCGATCACCCTCAACAGATTGCTTGTCATATCACCCATACAAATACAGAAACCCATGATATTATTCGGGGTGGCTTAGATCGCTCTCCTATGTATACAGGGGTGATTGAGGGCATTGGTCCCCGTTATTGCCCTTCTATTGAAGATAAGATAATGCGTTTTGCTGACAAAGATTCTCATCAAATTTTTGTTGAGCCTGAAGGGCTGACCACTTTTGAAGTGTACCCTAATGGTATTTCAACCAGCTTACCTTTTGATGTGCAATTTAACCTTGTGCGTTCAATGAAAGGCTTTGAAAATGCGCATATTACCCGCCCTGGATATGCGATTGAGTATGATTATTTTGATCCGCGTGATTTAAAACCCAGTTTAGAAACCAAAATTATTCACGGCTTATTTTTTGCTGGACAAATTAATGGTACTACAGGTTATGAAGAAGCAGGCGCACAAGGTTTGCTTGCAGGCTTAAATGCTGCCCTCATGGTCAAAGGAGAAGAAGCATGGTATCCACGCCGTGATGAGGCCTACCTTGGAGTGTTGGTAGATGATTTAATCACCCGTGGTACTAGCGAACCTTATCGTATGTTTACCAGTCGTGCAGAATATCGTTTAATGTTACGGGAAGATAATGCAGATTTACGTTTAACCGAAATTGGTCGACGTTTAGGTTTGGTTGATGATCCACAATGGCAAGCTTTTGAAACCAAGCAACATGCAGTATCAGTAGAGCAAGAGCGTTTAAATAAACTATGGATGCAACCCAGTGATGATACACACACTGCAATTGGTTGTGATTTACGCCGTGAAACCAATTGTATGGAGTTATTACGTCGTCCTGAGTTAAATTATAATGATTTACGCCGTTTGCCACGTTTTGGTGAAGGTGTCAGTGATGAGAAAGTAGCAGAACAGATTGAAATTCAAGCTAAATATAGTGGTTATATTGCTCGTCAGCACGAAGAAATTGCCCGTTCACGCCGTTATGAAGATGCCTTAATTCCTGATGATTTAGACTACAGTACAATCCGTGGTTTATCTTTAGAAGTACAACAAAAATTAGCGCAGCATCGTCCTACTAATGTGGGGCAAGCTTCCCGTATTTCTGGGGTCACACCTGCTGCAATTTCATTGTTATTAGTACATCTACGTAAAATGCCTGTTAAGCGTTCTGCTTAACTATATACCTCTCTTTTATACTGCTGAAGGAAGAAAACCTTCAGCAGACTATCCTTATTCTAGAATAGACCTTTTTCATAAGTAGTCTATAATCTAAAAAAGTAATACTTTCCTTGTTACAATGCTCAGCAAGGAAGTACCATGTCCTTCTTCTAAACATATACTGTGGCACTTTAAGCAAGATGATGCAGAGCGTTGGAACCAGATAATCCTTAACTTAATGGCAATGAAGCGTCGCATGCAACGCCGCTGGTGAGTGCGTAACTTCAGTAATTAAATAAACAGGCTTCCAGTTTTTGGCTGTCATCGTTTTGCAATAGAAAATAAGTACACTACTATCGCACTATCTTAAATTAAAAATAGTGCGATATATAATAAATTGTGAAAACTTATCTCACAATGAAGATTTTTACACGGTCAATTTAGCCAAAACCTTTTGTAAAGCAGCAATTAAACGTTTATTTTCCTCTTCCAACCCAATTGTAATGCGTAAGTAATTAGGCATTTTATAGTTGGCAACAGGACGCACGATTACCCCTTCATGTAATAACTCTTCGTATACTTCAACCCCTGTACGCCCCATATTGACACTGATAAAATTCCCTACAGAAGGAATATAGTGTAATTGCATGGCATCAAATTGTTGGGTTAAATATGCCATCCCTTCTTTATTTATCCGAATACTTTCTGCTAAATAAGCTTGATCAGCTAAAGCAGCTTCAGCGGCTAATAACGCAAAACTATTGCCATTAAAAGGTTGACGTACACGGTTTAAAATATTAGTAATGGCTTTATTTGCCATTGCATAACCCATACGTAAAGAGGCTAAACCATAGGCTTTTGAAAAAGTGCGTGTGACAATTAAATTAGGGTATTCATTTAACCATTCAACACAATTTGGATACTCATCTTCCTCTACATATTCTGCATAGGCTTCATCAATCACCACTAATACATCTTCAGGTACATTATCTAAAAAGTATTTTAACTCGGCACTTTTTAACCATGTCCCTGTTGGATTGTTAGGGTTAGCAATAAATACTAAACGCGTATCATCACAAATCGCCGCTTGCATTGCCTCTAAATCATGTCCCCAATTTTTAGCTGGAGTCACAATATGTTTTGCCCCCACAGCTTGGGTGACCAGTGGATAGACAACAAATGCATGTTCTGAATACACTACAGAATCATTGCTGGTCACATAGGCGCGCGCAATTAACTCTAAAATATCATTGGAACCATTCCCTAATGTAATGGTATCCATCTCTACATGATGTAATGCTGCAATCGCTTTTTTTAATGAAAACCCATTACTATCAGGATAACGGGTTAAGTCTTGAAACCCTGATTGTAATGCCTCAGTCACCTGAGGGCTTGCCCCTAATGGGTTTTCATTAGATGCCAATTTAATTGCATTACTGACCCCATATTCTCGCTCTAACTCTTCAATGGGTTTTCCTGCTTGATAAGGATGTAACCCTTGAACACCTGTCGTGGCGAGCGTTATATAATCACACGTCATAATTTAGCATACCGCTTTTGGATAAGAACCGAGATGTTTAATTAAATACGATGTTTGATTTAAACTATCCCACATCGTTTTTACATGCTCGTCATTAATGTGTCCATCAATATCGATAAAAAATACATAGTCCCAATTACCTTGGCTTGATGGACGTGATTCGATACGTGACATACTGATTTTATGCTCCGCAAAGGTAGCCAGTAGGCGATATAATGCCCCTGCTTCATTTGAGGTAGATAAAATTAATGTTGTCTTATCCTCTCCAGTGGGTTCAACTGTTTGTTGCCCTAATACTGCAAAACGTGTTGTATTATTAACATTATCTTCAACACGAGATTGTAAAATATTTAAATTATAAATTTCTGCTGCTTGTTCCCCAGCAATAGCAGCTGCATCCATATGTTCACAGACAAAATTTGCAGCTTCAGCATTACTGCCCATCGCAATCCGCTCTACATTAGGCATATGGGTATCTAGCCATACACGGCACTGTGCTAAAGACTGTGGGTGGGAATAAATGCGTTTGATTTTGCTTTGGTCAACATTTTTAGATAGTAAATGTTGATGAATCGGTAATTCAACTTCACCACAAATACGCACTTGTTGCGCACTAATGAATGAATCCAGTGTCTGATTGACACCGCCTTCAGTTGAATTTTCAATAGGAACAATTCCATACATCACACTGCCAGCCTCGACTTCACGAAAAACTTCATCAATACTTTGTAAAGGAACTGTTTTTGCTGCATGTCCAAATTGCTTGAGTGCAGCAGCTTGTGAATAAGTGCCTTCAGGGCCTAAATACGCAACACTTAGTGGTAATTGCAAACCTAGACAGGCGGACATGATCTCACGAAATAATAAGGTTAAGGTCTCATCAGTAAGAGGCCCTTTATTATTAGAACGAATACGGCGTAAAACATCCGCTTCTCGTTCAGGGCGATAGAAAATCGGTGAATCTTCAGCCGCATATTTTGCAGCGGCAACTTCTTCAGCGAGGTGAGCACGTTGTGTAATCAGATCTTGTAATCTGTTATCGATATCATCAATATCTACACGAATTTCAGATAAATTTCTTGCCATAGTATTATAGTTAGAACTTCATAGCATTTAGGACGAAACTGGCTGCATTGTAACAGAATTTAGTCCATTTCGGTTATGTTTTTAACCGCATTCTTCCTCATTTAATAAAGGTATGTCAATGGCACCTCCTGATTCTACATCAGCAGTTGTGGAACAACTACACCAGCAACAGCAACTTGATACACACTCTTATCAACAAATTAATGACTACCTGAGTCACCATGCTATACATGAAACCCCTTGGTTGCATAGCGGTATTCGCCTTATTCAAATATTAAGTGCATGGTTTGCTTTTTTTTTATTTTTTAGTGCTTTGTACCTCACTAAGTTGGTGGATGAAAATAATAGCTTAATTTTTGGTTTATGTTTGATCAGTGCTGCCATCATGCTGGCGTATTTAGCAAAAAAATCCTTTTTCTTGCAACAACTTGCTTTAGCATGGAGTTTAACAGGGCAAGTACTCTGTTTATTTGGGGTGTCAACCTATGATAATAGTTTGGCAAGCTTAGCCATGGCTGATATGTTCATTGCAGGCGTTATTTTTATTTTTTACCCTCATGCTGCACAACGTATGATCGCTTGTTTAAGTTTTTTTATTGCCAGCTTTTTACTCTTACATCACTACCATTTATTTTTATTTAAACATATTTTGCTCTTTACGCTGACTAGTTCCTACGCTTTATTATGGTTAAATGAATCACGACTACAAGCTTATGCTGCCTATATATATCCGTTTACTGCTGCGGTTTGTCTAATATTGCAGGCTTTAATTTTATTAAATCTTTTGCCTTTCACTTTAATTGGTTTAGATAGTTTTTATACTGCCTGTTTCTTATTTTTAACCGTATGTACTATTGTTTGGGCAATTATTCGCCCTTTAAACCTATCAGTGATAGCTATTATGTTGCTTGTCATGACATTGGGCTTATTTGCTTATGTTGGCACACATGTCCCTGCTTTATTAGCAGCTCTTTTAATTATATTAATCAGTTATCAACGGGGACAAATGGGCTGGTTGATTTTTGGTATTGTCGGATTTTTAGCCGCCTTATTTTTATACTATTACACACTAGAATTAGATTTATTAAGCAAATCAATGTTGTTAATGGGGATAGGAGGAAGTTTATTGCTAGGACGGGCTATGCTTAATTTTCACAACAAACACAATGAATAATGATCTATACATACGCACTTACTTTTTACGCTATAACATTCTTTTTCAGTGAGGCTTATCTATGGTTCAACAACGCCTATTTTTATTTATCACAACGCTATTTTTATTAACTATAATTAATGGTGTTATTTACTATAATGAAAAAGTTTTGGAAACGGGCACCCCACTATTATTAGAACTTGCCCCTTATGATCCGCGTGCCTTATTACAGGGGGATTATATGCGTTTAAATTATAAATTAGCAGTACAACTACAAAGAGATTACCCCTCTGCAACACTACAAAAATATCAAAAAATTATTATTACCTTAGATGAGCAAGGTGTCGCCCAATTTGTTGATTTTTATCAAGCAAACCAAACACTCTCAATAGGACAGCATATTCTTGATTATACGCTGAAAAAAAAGCGTATTGTTTTTGCAACGGACAGTTTCTTTTTTCAAGAAGGACATGCAAAACACTATGAACAAGCACACTATGGTGAATTACGTGTCACCTCTTCAGGAAAGAGTATCCTGATTGGTTTACGTGATAAAAATGCCATGTTAATTAATATAAAGGAATAAATAATGGCTGATGATAAAAAACCCAGTCCTCCCCCACCTCCTCCCAGTGGAAAGCCTGATCCAAAAGCGGAAAAGCCTAAAAAAGAGAAAGGTAAAGCAGGAAATCTATTAAAATCCCTTGACCAAAGCAAATTAAAAACCAATGCAAAATTAATTGGTGGCTTAATTGCAGTCGTGATTTCTATTAGTGGTTTATTATGGTTTGTTTTATTACAATTTACCCAATCCAGCACCCCTGAACCTCCCCCTCCTAAAAAACCCCCTGTTGTCTCAGAACAACAACGTCGTGCCCAAGAGCAAGCTAGACAACGCCAAATTCAAGCACAGCAACGCCAAGCCCAAGCTAAAGCAGAAGCACAGCGTCATGCCCAACGTTTACAACAACAGCAGCAGCAATTACAGCAACAGCAGCGTCAATCTACATTATCGACTCGCTCAGGTGTCCCTGCGCAACAAACAAATTATTATAATCAACAGCAACAACAAAAACATTTACGTCCTGATGAAGATTTAAGTGTTGATGAATTGCCTTTTACCCGTCCCCCCATCAAACAAGTACGTGCTATTAATAACACATGGGGAGATGTGAGCGACGCTTTATTAGCAGTTGAAAACCAGCGTGAAATGACAATAAAGCAAATTAGCTTAAAATAATATTATTTTGCAGACAATACTTAATAAAGGTGATGGCATGACACAGCAAAAAATCCCCACTTCACTTATTACAGGTTTTTTAGGTGCAGGGAAAACAACCGCTATTTTAAACTGGTTAAAACAGTGCCCTGATAATGAACGCTGGGCAGTATTAGTCAATGAGTTTGGAGAAGTGGGTTTAGATGGGGCTATTTTAGCCGCTGATAGTGATGACAATATAGCTATCAAAGAGGTAGCGGGAGGTTGCATTTGTTGTACTGCTGGGGTTGCTTTACAAGTGGGCTTAACAGAATTAATTCGCCGTGTTCGCCCTGATCGCTTATTGATTGAGGCGACAGGTGCAGGACATCCAGCAGGTGTTATTGATACGTTGCGAAATGAGTGGTTGCATGAAGTATTGCGTTTAAATGCGACAATTTGCCTTATTGATCCTGAGCAATTTATTACAAATCAAGATCATCCTTCTAAACTGTACCAAGATCAATTAAATCTAGCTGATATTGTGGTATTAAATAAATGTGACCGTGCCACACCTGACATGATTCAACAAACAAGGCACTACGTTGAACAGCTTTATCCACCTAAATTGGCAGTACACCAAGTAAGCCAAGGTAAGATTGATGCAGCCCTATTACATACCGATCCATCTAACATTGCTTATCATGCTGCATATCCTGATTTACACCATCATGAACATACACATGAGCACGAACATGAACATGAACATGAACATGAACATGAACACGAACACGAACACGAACACGAACACGAACACGAACACGAACATGAGCATGAGCATGAGCATGAGCATGAGCATGAGCATGAACACGAACATGAGCATGAGCATGAGCATGAGCATGAGCATAAATCTCACCAAGAGGACTCTGTAAAAAAAGCATGGCAGAGTTATATTAATAAACAAGCCAGCCAGCAAACAGGAGGCTGGATATTTCCAGCAGAATATCGCTTTGATGAAGATCGCTTAATGCTACTTTTTGCACAAACCAAAAAAGAACCTTTAACTTCTATTATTCGCTTAAAAGGTGTTTTTCGGGTAGACAAAAATAAGTGGATTCTTTTTAATCGTAGTGGGCAGCATTTTGAAATGCGTACAATTAATTATCGTCGAGATAGTCGTGTGGAGTTTATTGCCGCAGAGGGTTTAGTACCTAAATGGAGTGCAATAGAAGCGGCATTATTAACCACTTCTGACACACTTTTGTAAATGCAATTAATGGATAAAATTCACTTTTTCTAGAGTATGCTGATGAAAGAGGGAATTCTATAATTATATAAACCAAAAATAAAATAAAAATTAAAGCTATTATAAATACATTCAATAATATAGATCAATTAATTAAAAGTTCACTTTATATTGTTGATCATAATTATAGAAAAAATGTATGATATAGTAATAATAATGATAAATAGGATACCTATTGGTATTTTAATATACTTCTATTAAGTATAAAATAATGAAAAATAAGTAACTATTTTCCTTGTTTTATACTTAATTCACTATTATAAAGGATGGGTTTTTATTGCAAGATAGGTTTTTTGTAACAAAATTTAGCATCCATTTATACGATAAACTAATGTGCCACAGAATGAGTTAACTAAACTGTGATAAAAAAACTTTTAAGAAAGAAAAGCACTGTACCTTCGGTCTCTAAAGATATAGATAAAAAACAACAACGGTTTGATACAATGGTGCGTGAATTACATGCAGATTTGTATCGTTACGCTTATTGGCTGTGTGGCAGTGCTGCACAAGCAGATGATCTAGTTCAAGAGACTTTTTTACGTGCTTGGCGGGCTTTGGATAGCCTTAAAGAACAAAAAGCAGCAAAATCATGGCTGATTACTATCTTACGCCGTGAGAATGCGCGGTTATATGAGCGTTATACCCCTGAGTTTGTAGAGTTAGAAGATAATAGTAGTCAGGTTGATGCAGAGCATAATACGGAACAATATGCCTTACGCCATGCAATCAAACAGTTAGAACCTGATTACCGTGAACCTTTAGTGTTACAAATTGTTGGTGGATTTAGCGGTGAAGAAATCGCTGGTATCTTAAATTTAAATGTAAATACCGTGTCAACGCGTTTATTTCGAGCGCGTAATAAATTGAAAAAGATAGTACACGACGACGACACATAAAACAGGTATTAAAATTAAAGAGGCGACGGGTGTGGATGATTTAGAATTTAGGCGGCAATGTTATACTGATCCTTATAGTGATGATGCCGCATTTATTGAGAAATGTCATAATTCCAAAGAGGCTGCCGATCTTGCAGCAGAGATGCAAGCATTTGATAAGCAACTGGAGGCAGCATTAAATGTGCCTGTCCCAGAACAGTATACAGATAAGATTCTTTCAGGTATTCACAGTGAAAATATAACAGTATTAGCTCCTAAAAAACGCTATCACCCTGCATTAGCACTCGCAGCAAGTATTGTACTGGGATTTTTTATATTTTTTCAATTTACCGTATCTCATTATGAGCTGGATGATATCAAGCAAGAGGTATTTGCACATGCAGGACATGAAGCTATGCATGTTTCTCATGAAGCAGGACAGCCCTTAAAAATAGCAGGAGTGCAACGGGTATCATATGAGAAAATTAACCAAGCTTTTGGTTTATTTAATGCAAAGTTAAATACAGATATTGGCGATGTGTATTATGTCAATAATTGTGTGATTGCAGGCAAAAAAGGTGTACACCTTGTGATTGCAGGTAAAACAGGGATGATTACAGTTTTATATATTCCACATGTTGATATTGAGGATAAAGATATCCTTTCTAATAGTTTATTAGCAGGACATATTTTCCCAGCCAAAAAAGGCACGATGGCAATTGTAGGAGAAGATACGGAACAATTAGAAGCAGTGAAAACCCGCCTCATGGATTCTATTTCATGGAGTGCATAAACCTCATTGTAAGCGTATTTTATATACCGTTGCTGAGTATCTGAGGTTACGTAGTAAGCTCAAAATCACACTAATATTTAGGGTATAAAGCAAAGTGACCTAGCACTTTATAACAACTATCTAAGCGTGACATTTGGCTATGCTACTGCAATGATTAAAAAGGGGTAGTCAGGTGTATATAAAAACTGACTACCATTGATTGATGGTTACTTTTACCTATTATTTCATCAACTAAAAAATAACTAATTTTCTTTTGCCTCATGCATAGGAACACGTGGCCATGCATTAAGCAGTGCTTTGACGAGTGTTGCTAAAGGTATCGCAAAAAATACCCCCCAAAATCCCCATAAACCCCCAAATACTAATACGGCTAAAATAATGGCGACAGGGTGTAAATTGACTGCTTCTGAAAAAAGCAAAGGCACCAGTACATTCCCATCAAAAGCTTGTACAATTCCGTAGGCAATCATCACTGCCATAAAATCATTCCCTGTTCCCCATTGAAAGTAAGCCACTAAAATAACAGGGATGGTCACTACCGCTGCACCAATATAAGGAATAATTACTGATAAACCCACTAACACAGCTAGTAGTGAAGCATAATTAAGTCCCATTAGGGCAAAAGGAATGTATGTAAAAACACTAATAATAAAAATTTCATACACTTTTCCACGAATGTAGTTCCCCATTTGAGCATCTACTTCCTTCCACACAACATTGGCAGCAGTGCGCTCTTGAGGTAAAAAGTTAGTAAACCATTTTAATAAGATTTTTTTATCTTTAAGAAAAAAGAAAATGAGTAGTGGGACTAAAATTGCGTAAACTAATACAGTAATAATGGCAGGAATGGAGGCTAAGGAGTAAGAAACTAGCGTATGCCCAACACTGCCTACAGCAGATTTAATTGTTGTAATTAAGTTTTCAATTTGTTTAACTGAAATAAAGTCAGGGTACTCTTGGGGCAGCTGAATTAAAATACTCCGCCCATGCGCAATCATAGTGGGGAACTCTTGTAATAATTGGCTTAATTGATTGTAAACTAAGGGGGTTAGAACAAATATGATAAATAGTAAAAAGGTGATAAAACCAAGAAATACGATCAATACAGCAGGAAAACGCCGAATACGCCAATACTGTAAATTATTAACTAACCCTTCTAATAAATAGGCAAGCACCATACTGGCTAATACAGGGGCAAGCATCTCCCCCATTGTCATCAATATAGTTACCCCAAAAATCAATAAAATAACTAATAATACTGCTTGAGGGTCTGAAAAATAGCGGTGAAACCACCGTCCTAATATATCAATCATACCAAATTACGTCCCTTGAGTTGTTCTGTATTTTTCATAATGTTTGGCAAATAATGCTTCCAATTCATCAATCACCGCATCTACATCACGCCCCTGCATAATGTGTTCCGTCATTAATGCATTGGCTTCATGTAATAACTTGCTTTTTTCCAACATAGGGTAACTGGCAGATAAACGACGAATCGCCCCCACAATTGTTTCATTCTCACTGCGAGGTATGATAACAGGTGAAGAGGCTTCATCTTGTAGAGGAGAAGGCGGCGAGGGAGGGGCATCTATTGGACTTACAGAAGAGCTTGGAATAGTTGATTTAACAACTATTTTTTTGGCTTCCCCTATTTCTGTATCTGGTGTATTTATTGTTTCATTTTCTACTACTGGGGGAGTGGATGAGTGGTGCAAAAATTCAGCAAATTTTAAGAGTGTTTGTTGATCTGTGCTTGAAAGTGTTTTATAGAGTGTACAAAGGTGAGTCAGAGTATCCATAATAACTAATGTGTCATATCTAAATAGTTAAGTCGTTGCAGTTTGGTGACTACGACAGTAATTTCGTGCAAAATTAAGTAACTCTTCCATTGCACGAATACGAAATTTTTGACGTTGGTGCACAAATGAAAAAGGACGTAATAAGGGAGGTTCAAGGCTGATTTCTTTTAACATGCCTAGCTGTAAATCTTTCTGAATAGTCGCACGGGATAAAATAGAGATTCCCATGCCTGAAGTCACGGCCCCTTTAATTGCCTCTGAACTACCTAGTTCCATAACAATATGAATATCATCAGGGGAAAGCTCTGCTTGATTAAAATACTCATTTACTACATCACGTGTTCCTGAACCTTCTTCACGTGAAATAAAGGAATATTGACTAATATCTTTAATACTAACAGACTGTTTTTTAGTTAATGGGTGATGAGGAGGGACAATAGCGACTAATTGATCCATACGACATAATTCAACCGCTAAATTTTTATTATTGACAGGTGCTTCCACAACGCCTAAATCAATAACATTATTCTCTACCATTGATACAATTTCATCAGTATTAGACACTTTTAAACGAATATTGACATCAGGATGTTGACGTTTAAAATCACCTAATAGTACAGGCAACATATATTCAGCAATAGTTGTACTTGCACCAATGAGTAATACCCCGCTGACATCCCCTGTCATCTCTTTTACCGTGTTTTCCATTAAAGCATATTGTTCAAAAATACGATCTGCATGTTCAAAAACAGTTTGTCCAACCTTTGTTAAGGTGATACGGTTATGGGTACGATCAAATAAGCGTGTGTTAAAGTATTCTTCTAATTGACGGACTTGAAAGGTGACCGCAGGTTGTGTCATATGCAAAGTATCTGCTGCTTTGGTAAAACTTAATAGTCGAGCAACAGTATGAAATACTTGCAAACGCCGATCTGCCATAAAAATAATCTCCTAAATTGTTTTATTTATAAAGCGTCATAATATAGTGCCAAGCCTTTATCATCAATTCGGGTATTATTTTAACTTTATTGAATATCGGTGTTATGTTATTTATCGTAACACACATACTATAGTATGTATCACTTTACCAATAAAAACAGAAGCTAATATTTTTTGATAGGATAACTATGAAGCCAGCATTTAATAAAATTTCAATGTCTCATATAAAAATATGGTTACAACAAGGTCTACACACCCTAAAACAAGCATGGGGGAGTAGTATTATGTATGGGGGAATGATCACTATTATTGGTTTGTTATTAATGTGGTTGCTTATCCAATATAAATTTGCCCCAATGGTTTACCCCTTAGTTGGAGGCTTTATTTTAATTGCCCCTGTTTTATTGGTTGGTTTTTTTCAAATTGCTGAACGTATTCGCCAAAATGAACCTGTTAAACTGCACGACTTTTGGGCAGGGTTTCGGCACGGATCATGGGGATTATGGGGTTTTAATGCACTATTAATGTTTTTCTTCTTAATTTGGTTTACCGATGCAGGGGTGTTATATGGTATTTATCTAAGTGAAACCCCTTTTCCTGCCAGTTTTTATTGGTTACATGATCCACAGCCTGCCCTGATTACCTTTCTTTGGTTTAGCACTATTATGGGGGCTGTTTTAGCTTTGATACTATACTGTGTTACTGTCTTTGCCATCCCATTGATGTTTTATCAAAAATTACATTTAACGACTGCAATAGTTTTAAGTGTAAAAGCCGTATTTAGCAATTTTTTAACTATGGTAACGTGGGGCGTTATTTTAGCGGCTTTCTCTTTTATTAGCCTACTTTTATTCCCCCCACTATTTATTGTTATCTACCCTTTACTTGCCTATGCCAGTGATCGGGCTTACCACGATGTATTTGATATAGCATAAATATAATGGGTTCTTAAGTTTGATAGTCAATTTAAATTGATTATAGGACTATCAAACTTACAGAATATTTAGATAGATTAATAGGAACTAAATTTTTCTTACTCGAAAAGAGCGTCCTTTTAATTTCCCTTTCCCTAATTTTTCTAATGCAGTACGTGTCACTGCACGTTTTACTGCAACATAAGCAAAATTATTAAAAATATGAATTTTGCCTACGTCCTTTCCTGCAATACCGTTCTCACCTGTTAAGGCTCCTAAAATATCTCCCGGTCTAACTTTTTGTCTTTTTCCCCCATCAATTTGCAATGTTGTCATTGGAGGGGAATAAGGTGGACTTTTTAGCAAGCTAGAAGACGGCAATGACTCTATATTAATAGTCTGTTCAAGATAGGCTTCTAAGCGTGCAATTTTACGACTTTCTTTCTCACTGTATAAGGTACATGCCAAGCCTTTGCTACCTGCACGTCCTGTACGTCCTACACGGTGTACATGCATTTCAGCATCTCGAGAGACATGATAATTAATCACTGCATCCAAATTATCAATATCTAAACCCCGTGCTGCCACATCTGTTGCCACTAATACCGAAGCACTTTTATTAGCAAAGCGCACTAAGGTTTGATCACGATCACGTTGTTCTAAATCACCATGTAATGCAATCGCACTAAAACCGTGATCAGCCAGCTCATCTGCCACATCTTGGGTTTCTATCTTTGTATTGCAAAATACAACGGCTGATTCAGGGCGATGGTAAAGTAATAATAAACGCACTGCGGTAAGGCGTTGAGAATCATCGTCTAATTTATATACATGTTGTTCAATACTGCTATCATCATGGCTAACATCCACTTCTACCCGTTGTGGATTAATCATAATTTGTTCGGCAATATATTCAATTTCATCAGGAAAGGTTGCGCTGAATAATAAGGTTTGTCGTTGGCGCGGCATCTGTTCAATAATTGCATCTAAGGCTTCTTGAAAGCCCATTTCTAGCATCCGATCCGCTTCATCCAAAACAAGCGTATTCACACGATTTAATTTTAATGTGCCTTTACGTAAATGATCTTCAATACGCCCTGGGGTACCGACAATAATATGTGCACCATGCTCTAATGATCCTACTTGTGGGCCAAAAGGCATCCCACCACATAATGTTAGCACTTTAATATTATGAATTAAGCGTGCAAGTTTACGAATTTCTTTTGCCACTTGATCTGCCAACTCTCGGGTTGGACATAATACAAGGGTTTGAATATGAAACTGTTTCACATTCAACTTATCAAGCAAGCCTAAGCCAAATGCAGCGGTTTTACCTGATCCTGTTTTACCTTGAGCAATCACATCTTTACCTTCTAAAATATAAGGCAAGCTTTGTGCTTGTATCGGTGTCATGGCATGGTAATCAAGAGAAGAAAGATTTTTAAGCAAAGAGGGATGAAGCTTAAGGGATGAAAAAGCGGTTGGACTCAAGGGAACTATCCTTCATAAATAGAAACACAGTATTTAATTACATGACATTATGCAGCTTGAAGCTATAACATTATAGGATTCATTATAAATAAAATGTAGAACCCTAAAAGTAACTATTGTGACCTTGTGCATAAGGTCTTCATAAATTCAACCATTCCACAGTCATAAATAATGGCATGATGGTCAATATCAAAGTATTGCATGTAACGCTGCGACAGCAGGATGAATATGTAACATCAGTAATTAAGATACGTAAAAAACACAGTGAACGTATGCGATAAAGGAAAGATATAGTATATGGCATATAATTATGCTGTGAATTGCATAGAAATTATAAACCCATAAAAACAGTACATACGCGCTTTTACTTAATAAGGTGTAGAGTGTGCCATACCATTATTTTATTCAACATTTAGCCTCTATCTCTCACCAATAAAAAAGGGCAAGACCTTAAGAAGGTCTCACCCTTTTATTCTTACTTTTAATAAAAGTAAGGGTAGCTTGTTAAACAAGCTATATCGAACCAGTCAATTAAATGGCAACGATATCTTCTGCTTGAAGACCTTTTTTACCTTGAGTTACAACAAACTCAACTTTTTGACCTTCAGCTAGAGTTTTGTAACCATCACCTTTAATTGCATTTACGTGAGCAAATACATCAGGACCAGATTCACGCTGAATGAAACCGTAACCTTTAGACTCATTAAACCATTTAACAGTACCAGTAACTGTTTCTGACATAATCATATTCCTATTAATTCAAGAGTAATCGAAACCTTTATCCATTACTATAAAGGTCATTTAGCCAGAAGTGTTGCTATTACTTATGAAGAACATGACGAGGTACTAAAGACAAGACATCAAAGTGGTGTACATAAATATAAGACGTACTTTCAAGCTGCGTGAATTATATACAGCTTTGCCTCATTCAACAAGTGTTCCTCGTTAATTTGGATATATAGCTATACAATTATTCAGGTATGCTTATTTGATATTTTGAATTGTCATACATAGAACACATAAGTAATAGCTGCCGTATTTATTACAATAATTCCATTATCAATAAATAACAAGTCATTTATCTACTTTGCAAGCTACTGATTTTAAAATAATTAAACTAAGGGAATTATTGTGTAAATAGACAGTTTATTAATAAATAATAACCTCTTCATCTAGTGTATTTTACTAAAAATGAGGTATAAAGCAAAAAACTTTTCGAGTTAATGTAGTGTAAAAAACAAACAATTAGATTTCTAAATTTTATTTTTATATACAAAAAAAAATAATCAAAAATTCACAATAACAAACTTAAAATTAAAAAAATTTGTACTAAAATTCACTTTTCAGTTCATGATATAAAAGGTATTAATAATGCTAATTACATTAAATTATAATCTAACTGAAAATTCGAGTATTTTTATCCATGCAATATAGTGGGTATAAAAGGTGGTTTTTTAGAAGAAATACTCCCTTCTCAGCTAAAAAAACTATCATGCACTATACTAAAAGCAAATTTTTAGTCTATATACTGTCTAAAAATACAGGCATGTGTGGTATGAATCATTCTTTTTTATTTTTTTTACCACAAAAAAATTTACTTTATTAGAGTCTGCATTAATGACACAGTGATTAATGTGGTGATGTAAATAAACAAATTATTTATCATTGGCTTAACAAATAAATAAAAGCTAATAAACTAAAAATATTAATGTCCAGCTTTAAGTAGCTCAAACAAAATAGTGGTAAAATCAAAAAATAATGGTAGGTTGTAGCATAAGATATATTGATTTAATTTACTGCTTTATGCAAGAATTGAAACCTATTAAACTACATAAAAAACCCACCGCAACTTAACAAAAGTACAGTTATTTTACTGTGCCTTCACATTGGAGACTTCGCCAGTTATGTCCTTTATCACCTCAAAAAAACTATGGTCACGTGTAGGCATAGTGGGGATGATGCTGCTTAACGGGTGTGCTTATCTGGATCAATATAGTATTAATGATCAGGATGAAAGCGCAGGTATTGATAACCCTGCTAGCACATCGCCTGATATGTCAACTTCTCAACCTCCTGCTTCTGATGGTTTTGATACCTCCGTGTATCACACTGTTCAACCAGGGGAAACGCTGTATGGCATTGCAACACGTTACGGAGTTAATTTCCGTGATATTGCAAGTTTTAACGGTATTGCTGCACCGTATGCCATTAGTCCAGGTCAACGCCTATTAGTATCAGCCCCTATTGATAATACCCCTGCACAACCTCCCGCTACCACACACCCTGTTGATGTAGGAACGCCTTCATCAGAGCCCAGTGTGATCGTACGTGATCACCGCAATGAAACCAGTGCCCCTTATACACCTCCTCCAATAAATACAGGCAGTGAGAACTACCATACTGTACAACGTGGTGAAGGCTTATACTCCATTGCAAAACGTTATGGTTATACCTTTAAACAAGTGGCGGCATGGAATAATATTCCCCCTCCTTATAGCTTAAGTGTCGGGCAACGTTTAATTGTTTCAGCCCCTCAAGCAAGCTATACACCTGCCCCAACTTACACCCCCCCACCAGCTGCCTATACTCCCCCACCTGTTAATACTGCGGCAGATTATCATGCAGTACGAGCAGGAGATACTTTATATAGTATTTCACGCTTATATGGACGTAGCGTAGGAGATATCGCCCGCTGGAATAGCTTAACTCCTCCTTATAATTTAAGTGTTGGGCAAAGCTTATTAGTCAGTGATGCAACTGGACCAACGACTATTGCAGCCCCTGCAGTTGCTGTTCCAACTGTACCTGCAACAGATGTAGGAACACATACCGTTGTACGAGGTGACACGCTGTATAATATTAGTCGACGTTATGGGCGCAGTGTAGGAGACATTGCAAGCTTAAATAACTTAGCCCCTCCTTATAGCTTAAGCTTAGGACAAGTACTACGTGTTTCCGCAGGCAGCAGTAGTTTAAGTCGTACAGGTTACCGTCAACAACATGTTGGCACAGTACGTGCTCCAGCTACAACTGTTACATTTCACTCTGTTCGTTCAGGTGAAAGCCTTGCCAGTGTTGCCGCCATGTACGGTTTAACAACACACGAGCTGGCTATTTGGAATGGTATTGGTAGTCCTTATACCGTATACCCCGGACAACGTCTCTACATCGTACCGCCTTATTAATTTTTTTATATAGCGGCTCAGTGAGCAATACATTTTTATCACTGAGCCCCACTTTATCCACTCATTCCTTTTTTATCCTAATATGGCTTATAGCTTAAAAAAAACGATTTCTCATACAAGTATACTGCTTGGTATCTTGTCATTCACAGCATGTTCTTATCTTCCTAATAAGGCATCTCCTGCTTCCAATACAACAGATAAACAAGCATTACAGCAATCGAATTCTTATGCTGTGCATAAAGGGGATACACTTTATAGTATTGCACGTAAAACAAAAGTATCCGTTAAATATTTAGTACAACTCAATAATTTGCGTAAGCCTTATACTATATATGTGGGGCAAAAATTATTATTAAAACCAGCAGCAAATTACGTCCCCCCCCCTACTAAACCAGCTAAAAAACGTCCAACACCTCCACCCAAAAAAACACCCCCTACATATCGTCGCCCACCCCCTTCTATATATCAAACACCTTCTGCTGACCCTCAACGCCCTACGCGACGTGTTTATCGTGCCCCTCCAACACGCCAAAAAACGGTATACGCATCTAAAAATCGCAAAATGCAATGCACCCCCCCCGTACAATGGCGTTGGCCAACCCGTGGTCATACTAAAACCAGTATTTCAGCAACAGGTAATCGAGGCGTTAAAGTTTATGGGCGGTTTAGACAGGCAATACATGCCAGTGCTTCAGGGAAAATTGTTTATAGCGGCAAAGGGTTTAATGGCTATACCAATCTCATCATTATTCAGCATAACGATGCTTTCTTAAGTGCTTATGCACATAATTATCGTCGTTTTATCAATGAAGGAACATATGTTGCATCAGGTCAACGTATTGCTGAAATGGGAGCTGATCACAATAAAAAAGCGGTATTACATTTTGAGATTCGCTGTCACGGAAAGGCAGTTGATCCTTTAATGTATCTCCCCAAATAAGTAAAGTAAGGTAATTTATTATTTTTTCGAGGAAAAAGAGGTAGGTATGGAAGAGATCCTTTTAGAGAAAAAAGTAGGCATGGATAGTGATGATACATCATCAGTTAAAAAAGATGTAGACACCGCGCCAGGAAAGAAATTAGGTAACATTGTAGAGGGAGATAAAGATGCAACACGTATGTATCTTAATGAAATTGGATTTTCAACACTCTTAACAGCTGAAGAAGAGGTTAAATATGCACGTTTAGCACAAACTGGAAGCGTTGAAGCACGTTGTCGTATGATTGAGGCAAATTTACGCTTAGTTGTTAAAATTGCACGCCGTTATATGAACCGTGGTTTAGCACTACTGGATCTTATTGAGGAAGGAAATTTAGGTCTCATTCGTGCAGTAGAAAAATTTGATCCTGAACGTGGATTTCGTTTTTCAACCTATGCAACATGGTGGATTAAACAAACGATTGATCGTGCCTTGATGAATCAAACACGTACTATTCGTTTACCCATTCATGTAGTCAAAGAAATTAATATTTATTTACGTGCTGCCCGTATTTTAGCGCAAACGCTGGATCATGAGCCAACACCTGAAGAAGTGGCTGAAAAGCTGGATAAACCTGTTAATGATGTGAAGAAAATGCTGGGGCTGAATGAACGTGTCACCTCTGTTGATACACCACGCACCTCTGATTCTGAAAAATCATTATTGGATACTATTCCTGATGAGCAGAACCCTGACCCCTCCATTTTACTGCAAGATGAGGATTTAATTAAACACTTACATACATGGTTATCTCAACTTAATGCCAAGCAACGTATTGTTGTTGAACGTCGTTTTGGTTTGGATGGAAATGAGATTGCTACCTTAGAGCAAGTAGGGGCTGAAATTGGTATTACCCGTGAACGTGTTCGCCAAATCCAATTGGAAGCATTAAAACGCTTACGTGAAATTTTAGAGCGTGAAGGGTTTTCAGGAGAAGCATTATTTAATTAAAAGGTAAACAAAGTTATTGTGATATATCATCATTTTTACTTATATACAGTATGTAAATGTGTATAAATCTATCTTTATACACATTTATGATACTTACATACTGTTAAAAAATTAATTATAATTAAAATAAACTATTTACCGCCTATCGGGGCAATTATTTTTTATTCTTTTTAAGAGCACTCTACACAACATAATGAAAGAAAAATTTTGGTCAACAAAAGCCTTATCAGAAATGGATCATGCTGAATGGGAGGCTTTATGTGATGGGTGTGCTTTATGCTGCTTACACAAGATAGAGGATGAGGAAACACAAGAAGTTTTTTATACACGTGTTGCTTGTCATCAATTAGATATCAAAAAATGTCAGTGCAAAAATTACGCACAACGCACGCAATTAGTTAAAGATTGCTTACAGATCTCATTAGATAATGAGCAAATGTTTTCATGGTTACCAAAAAGCTGTGCCTACCGTTGTTTACATGAAAACCGTCCCTTACCCAAATGGCACCCTTTACGCACAGGACGTAAAAAAAGTGTCCATCAAGCAGAAATGTCGATTAAAAATCTGGCTATTTCAGAAAGCAATGTAAATATGGATGAGCTAGAAGAGTATATTATTCATATTACAGGTGAAAATTAAAAATACTTTATCTAGGTTATTTTTCCTTATACACCAGCATAAAAATGCTATGTTGAACGCTCTCCCCCCCTTTAAACTAAATTCAGCTAGTAGATATGGGGGAAGGCTGTTTATAAGCATGCAAAAACTATTCGAAATAATATAGTTTTACTCTCTTTTTTCTAACTGTTGCTCATTTTTTTAGTTTTGTTTCAAAATTAATAAAGTAATATCATCAAATACTTTTTGTTGCCCAATATGACGGCATAAATCTTTAATAATCAATTCTTGAATTTGCTCAGAAGGCAATGACCAATTTGTCTTAACCATATGACATAAATGTTCTAAACCGTAAAAGATGCCCTCTTTATTTTCTGCCTCTGTAATCCCATCTGTATACAAAACTAAGCCATCACCAGACTCTAATTTGCATTCATAAAAACTCACAAACTCACTAATATCTTCAACTAAACCAATAGGAAACCCTAAATCTAAGGTATCAATACATTGTATTTCCCCTGATTTTTTAACTAAAAGTACTTCTTCATGTTGCCCACTGAGTTGGATATGCCCTTTTTCATAATTTAATAGCAATAAGCTGAGGTTTTTATCTGTTTCCATACGCTGAATATTGTCATACAAAGCACGGTTTAAAACAGTTAAACATTCTGCTGTATTATGGCAATAAGTATGAGTAGATAAAGTACGAATAGCTGTTTGTACCATCAGCATTAAGATACCGCTGGCTAAGCCATGCCCTGTCACATCACCAATTGCAATTTTAATACTATCGTTGTAGCACAAGACATCATAATAATCACCGCCAACTTCAGAAGCAGGTTGCATAAATCCTGCTATATCCAACTCTTTTATTTGGTTTAGTTCCTGTTTTTTAGGCAATATAAGATGTTGAAATTGTCGGGTAATTTCCAGCTCTGTACTCATGCGTACATTTTCTTCTTTTAAGCTTTCATTCAATTGATGAATTTTATCATTTGCATCAGCCAACTCTTGTGTACGTTGCTCAACACGATATTCTAAATTAGAAAATATATTTTTTAATTGCTTACTCATTAAACCTAATGAATCAACTAAGTTATTTAATTCTTGAGTGCGTTGTTTGGGTAGTTGTAATTGCCAATTACCTTTTGCAAGCTCTTGAGATGCTTTACTTAATTCTCTCATAGGAGCAGTTACCCAACGAGTAATAAATAAAATAATAAAAATTGTCAGTAACAAGACAATACCAATAATAAAGAGTGTTAATAATTGATGGTATGTCACTTTTTGCATAAAATCTTCTTCAGGAACAGTGACAACAATAAGCCAATCTAGGTTTTCATTATTTTTATAAGGGCTGATTTGTAAAAAATAATTTTTATCCTGTCCTTCAAAATGGCGTTGTACATCAGTGCTAATTTCACCTAAATCACTAAACTCCTGATAAATATAACGTGCTGTTTCTTTTACCACATCAGCGGGGTAATCTGTTGCATGTAAACGTTTTGCTTTTTTCCCTTCAACAATAAAATTACTTTGTGTAATAGAAGATGCTACAACAAGCCCTGAACGCTCTATAATATAAATATTACCTGTATTTCCTACATGGATAGAACTTAGAAAATCACTAATATTAGCTAATGTTAAATCAACATTAAATACACCTAATAATGTATTATTCTCATCATAGAGTGGGCTGACTGTTGCAATACTCATATTCACTTTAGGAGCTTGCCATAAATAAATATCTGTCCAAACTTGTTTTTTTTCTCTTGCAGCAGTTTGGTACCACGGGCGAGTGCGTGAATCAAAATTAGGTGTAATGGATAATAATTCCTCTCGCTCCCCTTCTTTATTTAGCTTATAAGTATAAAAATTTGTATCACGTTTTTCTTTATGCTCAACAATGCCAGCTTCAACACCTTTCATACTAATGTTACGCCCTACTCCTATGTGTTCCCCCTTATTATTCCCAAAAGAAATATAGCCAATATTAGGTAAATTTTTTAGTTGGTGCCAAAAATGAGATTGTGTTTCCTCTAAATTATTAATATCTAACTTGCCTCGTTTAATATAATCTTTATTAATACGATTTAAAGTTTGAGATACATTCATATAACTATCTAAATGTTGCTTTACACGACTGGTAATTTCTTCATGTAATAAAGTCACTACATCATAAACAACTTCTTCACTATTTTTTAAAGAAAAATAACTAATAATAGAGATTGAAATGAAGAATAGGAAAATGAAAGGTAAGGTATAGACAGTATAAAGTTTAGGCGTGAAATTAAAGCTACTTTTAAACACAATAATTATTCCTAACAAAATGACTACATACTTGTTAGTATGTTTTCTTATATAGTTTTAAAAAAATAGAGGTGATATACACATCATTATTATACCTCATTTCATATTTATATTATGTTCAATAATATTTTATTATAGAGCAGTATGGGGTAGTTGAATATTGGAGGTGGTAAAATATATGATGCAATTACCACCTTATGAAAGAATTAAGTGTAGAGGCTATTTTTTTTATGCACTTCTACCATTGAGATAGCAGATTGTATTGCACAATATAAGCTCTCTCCTGATGCCTTACCTGTTCCTGCTAGAGAAAGGGCTGTACCATGATCAACAGAGGTACGAATAATAGGTAAGCCGAGGGTAATATTCACCGCCTCCCCAAATCCTTGCTGTTTTAATACAGGCAAGCCTTGATCATGATACATACTCAATACCACATCTCCACGCGCCAGAGATTGAGGAGTGAATAAGGTATCGGCAGGTTCAGCACCAATTAACTGCATCCCCTCATCACGTAATTTCTCTAAGACAGGATTAATCACCTCAATTTCTTCTCTGCCTAAATGCCCATCTTCCCCTGCATGAGGATTAAGACCACAGACTAAAATACGGGGAGAAGCTAAACCAAATTTATGCATAAAATCATGATGAACAATACGAATGACACGTTCTAAACGTTCAGGGGTAATGGCATCACTGATATCGCGTAATGGTAAATGTGTAGTGACCAGTGCCACATTTAGCTGGGGTGTACTTAATAGCATGACCACTTGCTGTGTATTGGTCAATTCTGCAAAAAATTCAGTATGACCACTAAAGGCAACCCCCGCATCATTAATAATCCCTTTTTGTACAGGGGCAGTGACCACTGCATCATAATGCTGGGCTATACAAGCTTTTCCTGCATAATCCAGCATTTTTACCACATACGCCGCATTTTTTACATCTAGCTTGCCTGCCACAACAGGCGCCGCGACAGGTAAAGGTATAATGCATAAATGCCCCTGTTGATGTAAAGGGGGGAGTTCATCTTTTGCAAGACAATGTAATGTAAGCTGTATCCCTAATTGCTGTGCTCGCTGTTGCATCACATCAGGATCAGCCAACACTGCAATATGTGCATGACATGCCTTATTGGCAAGCTGCAAGCAAATATCAATCCCAATACCAGCAGGCTCGCCAGAAGTAATTAATAAACGCGGAGCGGTCATTTATTTACGGTACTCATTGTTTAAACGATATTCTACATAGGCTTCATCACGTAATTGACGTAACCAAATTTGTAGCTCTTCATTAATTTTACGGGCACGAATTTCTTTGGCGGCTTTAGTACGTAAAGCTTCTTTAGTATTGTTATATTGGCGACGTTCTTGTACTTGAATAATATGCCAGCCAAATCGTGATTTAAAGGGATCACTGATCTGGTTTGCTGTCATTTCATTCATCACTTCTTCAAATTCATTCACCATTGCCCCAGGGCTGACCCAACCTAAATCCCCCCCATCAATAGCTGATGCGGTATCATCTGAGTTAGCACGGGCTAACTCAGCAAAATCATCCCCTAATTGTGCACGATTTTTCAGACTTTCTAAACGTTGGCGCGCAATATCATCCGATACCAATTCACTGGTTTTAACAAGAATATGGCGTGCTTTAGTTTGGGTAATAATACTGGTTTGATTATCTTTTAATTCAGCTAACTTAATAATATGAAAGCCACTGCGATTTTGAATCACTTCTGATACATCCCCTTCAGCCAGTGTTTTGACTGCATCAGAGAATAAAGATGGAATTTCATTATATTTACGCCAGCCTAAATCTCCCCCATCTAAAGCCGTATTGGCATCAGAGATGGCAAGAGCCAAAGCACGAAAATCACCACCTGCTTTCAATTGTGCTTGAGCTTTCATGGCTTCATTTTTACGTGTAGCCACCGTTGCCTCATCTGCATCTTCAGGTAGTGCAATTAAAATATGAAATAAATGATAGGCTTTTCCTGAATCCCCTAGTTTCTTTTGATTACTAATGGCATTATTAATTTCACGCTCTGTCACATTAATACGGTTGACCACTTGGCGTTGTTGTAAACGGCGAATTAATAATTGTCCTCGTAATTCCTCACGCAATTCTGCAATATTTAAGCCTTGTGTGGCTAAAAAACTGGGTAATTGTTGGAATGTGATATTATTTTGAGCCGCAATTTGACGAACAGCAGCATTTAGAGTGTTGTCATCAATCTGAATTTTCAAACGCTCTGCAATTTGACGTTGTAGTTTGTCAATAATTAAACTATCTAAAACCTGTTTTCTGATGACTTCTTTATTAGGAACCTGAATACCTTGCTGTATCAAACGATCATAGGCGGCATCTAACTCCTTTTCTAAGCGGCTATTAACAATGACATCATCATTAACAATAGCGACAATATAATCAAGAAGCTGTGCCTGTGCTATGGCAGAGCTACATAAAAACAGGAGTCCCACTAGATGCTTCATGCATTTCATAGCATATTTCTCACGATCACTTATTAGTTTATTTAAATTTATCATAGTATCCGTAAATGCTGTCTTCTAAAAAGCCATTTGCTTTTCGTCCAACATTGCCCAAACCTTTTAATTCTAACTGAAAAAAGAACCCATTGAGATAGCGTCCATCTAAAGTATTGAGATAACGTCGTGCTAAAACACGTGCAGACCAACAACAACTGTTGTACTCAAACCCTGTAAAAATTTCTAAATCACTGTGATTTTGGAAAGAATAATTCCAACGTCCTAACATATGCCAACGTCGCCCAATCGGCCAATAAAAGGAGATATCAGTTTGCTCAATTTTATCTTTTTTGAAGCGATAGGATAAGTTAACTAAGTTTGTTTTACTGGGGTGGTAACGTAACCGCCATACACTTTGCTTCACTTCATTATTTTCATTATCCCATTGAACTGTGGATGAACCTGTCCAATCTTTTGCAAATTGTGAAGCAATTTCAGCAATAATATCAGAATCATTGTCTTTGTTAACTTGGGTGTTATCTAAGCTCACTTTACGATCACGTAAATAGCGTACTTGTCCAATACTGGCACGCAAATGTTCTGTCCCATTATATTGATTTAAAACTCGTGAAGTCAGTGCTAAGGTGACTTGATGATTATCATCAATACGGTCTGTGCCACTAAAACTATTCTCTCTAAATAGTTGTCCAAATGAAAAATCATATTCTGCAGTATCAAAAATAGGGATATCAGTTTGATCTTGATAAGGGGTATTACGATAAAAGATACGCGGCTCTAGCGTATGCAATACTTTAGTATCAAAAAGTGTTAACTCTTTTTCAAAAAATAAGCCACTGTCTAAACTGGCAGTATAGGTACTGCGATTAATGGTTTCATTTGTATTGAGAAAATCATTTTCTAAATCATAGAAAGTATGACGTGCACTCAATTTAGGAATAATAAACCCTGAAGAAGTTCGCCACGGATAGCTAACACTGCTATATACATCCATCCGATTCCCTGTTGGGTTAGAGACATCCACTTCTAAATGGCGGGCAAAATGTACAAATTCTGCTTGAATATCAAAATTAAGCTGTTTATTGTGCTTAGGGATAAAGCTTTTAAATAATAGCTGTGGTAAACGCTGATAAGGACGATTAGAGATAGCAGGGTCTAAGGTTTGATAGGCTTGTAACATACCTTGTGCACCCCACCCATTGCCTAAATAGCTTAATGTCGCACGTCTTTCTAAATGGGTGATACTGGCAATACTTAAATTATTTCCCAATTGTCCAAAATATTTGTCATCTGATACATAATTAAAATTAATATCTGTTGAGAGCCGTGAGGTAAGTTGGGCGCGATGCTGCCACTTAAATAAGGCACGTTTATCCCCAAAAGATTTATCATGTGCAAGATATTCTGCTTCCACTTTACCTATTGAATTTAAGGTTAAATAACGAAACTCCCCACCTAATAATAGCCCTCGTCGAGACATAATTCTCGGGGTAATAGTTGCATCATAATTAGGGGCAAGGTTAATATAGTAGGGAAGGGTGATCTCTATTCCTGTTTCATCTGAGCTGCCCATACTGGGTGCAAGAAAACCAGTTGTACGCTCACCTGTTATAGGAAAAGATAAATAAGGGGTATAGAATAGAGGTAGATTAAGGAAACGTACACTCACATGGTGTGCTTTACCAATACCTGTATTACGGTCTAGGATGGTACGGTCAGCAGTTAATTTCCACATTTCATCCTCAGCATCACAGGTTGTAAAGTGGGCACCGTCAAGATGAATAACATTTTCATCTTGTTGGCTGATTTTTTCTGCACTACCGCGCCCCCGAATACCAAGCAACCAGTAATCAGCAGCAAACATGACCCCTTGTTTCTTTTGTCCTGTAAGCTGAAGTTTTTCACCTTGTACAATCAGGCTTGTATCCCAAAATGTGAAAGCTTGATCACTTGTTAAGCTTGATTTATCACGTTGATACTGTAATTCAGGGCTTGTAATAATTTGTTCATTGCGTTGTGCGACAACATGACCACGAAATGTTGATACACCTTTTAAGCTGTTACCCTCTAGCTCATCTGCAGATAAGCGAATACTTTCTGCGGCAGGAGAACTGAGTACAGGGCGTGTCGGAATCACACTCTCAAGAGGACGACATAAAGAAAAGTCATCAGCGGCTGTAGCAAAATAACTACAACTACTGAGCATAATTGCTACATAATATTTAGAGTAATACATATATACTAATTGATTAACACTCTCTCATGTCTACTATCACCGCACCCATGAAGTTTCGTGATTTATATAAACGTTATAAAAGTCACCGAATAAAAATACAGCTTGCCTTATTTCTAGGCTGCTTTTTGAGCCTTATCGTGCTCATTTTGGGCTATGCTATTGCTTATCATTTTGAGACAACAACGCAAGAATTACGTATTTTACAGACAAGTGATGTATTAAAAAAGCTAACAACAGAAATTGATACACGTCTTAATACCGTTCACCAGCATCTAACAACACTGATAGAAACAGATATTATTCGCCAATTTTACCACCATCAGCACGAGAAACCGCAACTTAAACAAGCATTGCAGCATTTATTTAAGCAATATTATCAATTATATCCTGATTATCAACAAATATGGCTCTTATCAACAGATAGCGAAGTCAATTTTTATTTTAATAGTGAGGGTAATTATCATAATAATCAAAAAATCCCCTATTACATGGGGTACACAATATATGATCAACTGAAAAATAAAGATAAAACAACTGTTTGGTTTTCTGAAAATAATCAACCCAGCTTTTATTTAGCGCATAAAATTAAATACAAAGGCACAACAGGAAAACAATTTTATGGTTACCTTGTGGCTGAACTTTCTGCTCGTCTTTTCACTGAAAGTATGCGGCAAATTCAACTAGATAAAGCAGGTGATTTAGCTATATTACGTGATACAGGGCAACTTGTATATCATTCTCAATACAGCCAGATGAGTAAAAAAAATATTAAAGCGGTATTTAATCAACATTATCCCCAGCATAAAAAACACTGGAATATAAAAAATTTTACAAGTCAGGCATTACCTTTTGAATATCATAATGAGCTGTATATTGCACGCTTTCACCATGCCTTTAAACAGCTTTTTTTTATGTTGTATCTGCCAAAAATGGATAGGCAAATTTTCACTAGTATGAAGGTAATTGCATTACCACTACTAGGTATATTTTTTAGCTTATTCCTATTTTGGTTGGCTTATCTTTATTGGGTTATTTTAAAACCCATTGATACATTTTCTGATTACCTTTCTTCGTTACATATTGAAACTAAAAGACATAGCTCAACACTAACTGAAATTAACCCCACCACATATGTATTACATCAGTATATAAAACAGTGGAAAGAATATAAGAAAACATTATTACGACTTAAAAGCTATATAAAACAGAAAAAATCAACTCAACAGCAACAGCTACTGATTATTAAAACAGCTTTACAACAAGAAAAGCTATTATTTAAAGATACACAACAAATTAACCTAGATAGTATTACCCATTTAAGTTACAAGCTACGTACACCTTTACATGGTATTGTTGCTGTGGTGGAATTATTATTACTGGAAAAAAACTTTACTGCACAACAATCTGTTCATCTTAATATATTAAAAGAATCAACCTTACAATTAACAAAAGTTATTGATAGCTTATTTAAAGTATCTGCTTTAGAAACAAAACAAATGTATTCTGAGGAATATGTATTTAATTTAAACTATGTCGTTAATACCTTAGTTAATCATTATAAAGAGAAAGCCTATCAAAAAAGCTTGGCCTTTGATTTTATTTCTCCCTCTACGTTGCCACACTATGTCCGTGGTGATAAAGAGAAAATGACCCATATCTTAACTCACCTGTTAGATAATGCCTTAAAGTTTACAGAGAAAGGCATGATTCGTTTTACAATCAATACAAAACATACCAAAAAACAACAGGTACAACTTGTATTTAAAGTTTTTGATACAGGGGTAGGAATGAATATTGCGAAGGTAAACAGTATTTTTAAACATCTGAATTTAGCAGAAAATTACCTCTATCATAAACAAACAGGTACAGGCTTTAATCTTACCTTAAGCTACCAGCTCGCACGTCTTCTAGGGGGGCAGCTGAGTGTGGAAACACAAGAAGGGCAAGGCTGTTGTTTTTCATTACTATTAAGCTTTGTCACCACAGAACATCCCGCTGTCATTAACAGTCGGCATTTTATGAAGTTAACCCAAGCCTCCCTACCTCAAGTGACTGAACATGTCTCCATTATCCTGATTACACCCCGAAAAATAACCCAGCATACAATTAAATATTTTTTATCTAAATTGGCTTGTGATATCGCTATTTTTGATATGACTGCAACAGCGATAGACTACCTACAGCAAAATCATGTTGATATTATTTTCACTGAATTATATTTACCTGAGATGGATGCTTTTACACTCACAACAGTGATTCGTCGCCAACATAATACTCACTATAAGCGCATCCCTATTGTAGCACTCAGTGCCAGTAGTTTAATCAGGGAACGAGAGCATTGTATTGCGGCAGGTATGAATGACTATTTACAACAACCTGTGACCTATATAAATATCATGGCAGTATTAAAGCGTTGGTTAGCCCATCGTCTTGTTGAGAGTGATAAGGCAATTGAATGTTAGTTGACGTTACGCAGTAGAACCAAACAGAGTCTGTGAGCATTTGTGGTGTATCATTTCGCTGGTAAGGATTATCTGGTTCCACGCGCTCCGCGCTGGAATCCCGTCCCTGACGCTCTGCGTCATCTTGCTTTTACAGTTTGATAGATACCATAACTTTCTTATGAATGCCTCACTTCATTTTCTTAGACAAAAAAACAGGGGCATCAGCCCCTGTTTTACACGAGAAATAATCGCTTTTATTTAAATTAATGAATAAAAGAGAAGAAGTGAATAAATGGATTAACTTTGTTCTAAAGCAATTTGCTCAACATGTACAGGCTCACCATAAGCAATACGTGCCCATAAGTATAAAACAAAACCTAAGCCCATCCAGCCTGCAAAAATGTACCACTCTTCAGGGGTTAAGGCAGCAGGACTCATTGGTAAATACATCAGCCCTAAACCAATAGAAGCTATTAATGCAGTGTAACCGACTAAGTTACCGTAACTGACCATAAATGGGCGTGGCATATTAGGTTCTTTAGCACGTAATACAAGGAATGATAAGGCAACAAATGCATAAGCAATGACGATACCTAAGCCCCCTGCATCCACTAACCAAATTAACGCTTTACGCCCAAATAAAGGTGCGATACATGATAAAACCCCAATTAAGATAATTGCATTGTAGGGGGTTTTGTATTTAGGGTGTAGGTTACCAAGGAACTTAGGTAACATATTTGATTTTGCCATCGCATAAATGGCACGACTTCCCCCAACGAAGAAGGCATTCCAACTAGTGATAATCCCTGCAATCCCTGCAATCACCATCACTTTTCCAGCCCATGAGCCGTTAAATACAGCTGCCATCGCATCAGCGGTAACAAGGTTTGCGCCTGCAACGCCTTCAGTATCTAATGATAGAGAAACAGCTAAAATAATACCGATATACCAAACAACCGCCATTAATACGGAGATAACTAATATACGTCCGATTTGTTTAAACGGTAATTTAATTTCTTCAGCTGCTTGAGGAATTACGTCAAAACCGACAAACATAAACGGTACCATGATTAATACGGCTATGATGCCTTTGCCTTCCCCTGAAACAAATAAAGGATCTAAATTTCCTGTGCTGCCATTTGTTAATGCACCTGATAAGAACATGATACCAATGGCTAAAATAGCAACTGTTACAACAGTTTGGAAAACCGCAGCAGTTTTAACACCAAAATAGTTTAAGATGGTCATGAAAATAGACCCACCGACCCCAACAAGTACCCATGTAAAGTACACATCCCAGCCTGCTACATTCCAAATGGGTTCGGCAATAAAGGCTTTTTGATAATCGGGAAAGAGATACTCTAATACCGTGGGCAACGACACTGCCTCAAAGGCAACCACCGACACGTAGCCTAAAATAATTGACCATGTACAAATAAATGAGGCAAAGGCACCCAATGCTCGGAAGCTATAAACATGTTCCCCCCCAACAAAAGGCATTGCTGCTGCTAATTCTGCATAGGTTAAACCGATAAGGGTGACAATAATTCCACCGATAACAAAGGCAGTAATTGCCCCCATTGCACCCGCATTTTGTACCCAACTTCCTGCAAGAACAATCCATCCCCACCCAATCATCGCACCAAAGGCGAGGGCGATGGTATCTCGATTACCGAGTACACGACTTAGTTTTGTTTCTGACATAGAAACATCCTCCTGTATATTTTTCTTTTTTAATTATTGAATGATAAAAAAAAGCCCCAGTCTTTTCAGGCTGGGGCAACTTGACTGGAATTAGGCGACCACCTGCTCCTGCGTCAATATCTGTAAGGTATCCGCAATAATATCTATCCCTTCATTCACTAATTCATTAGAAATAGTTAATGGTGATAAGATACGGATAACATTCCCATAAGTACCACATGATAATAAAATTAAGCCTTTTTCAGCGGCTTTTTTCACCAGTGCTTGGGTTAATTCTGGGTTAGGGGTTTGCCGGGTCTCATCAGTAAACAATTCCATTGCGACCATTGCGCCTAAACCACGTACATCACCAATAACAGGGTAATCTGTAGATAAAGCAGTTAAGCGATCACGCATTAATTGCCCAATCTCTTGGCTACGAGTGAGTAAATTCTCTTCTTCAATAATGTCAAACACAGCAGAAGCAGCTACACAAGCTAATGGGTTTCCTGCGTAAGTACCGCCGACTCCACCCGGTTGAGCTGCATCCATAATTTCAGCACGTCCGACTAAAGCAGAAAGTGGGAAGCCCCCCGCTAAGCCTTTTGCTAAGGTCATTAAATCAGGGATAACATCACTGTGTTCAATAGCAAATAGTTTTCCTGTACGTCCTACCCCTGTTTGAATTTCATCAACGATCATTAAAATACCGTATTGATCACACAAGGCGCGTAAGCGTTGCATATACTCAGGTGGCGCGACATAAAACCCCCCTTCACCTTGTACTGGCTCAATGAAAATGGCAGCAACACGTTCAGGATCAACATCTGTTTTAAATAACTGCTCTAGACCTGCAATGGATTCATCTACGCTGATACCGTGTAAGGCATTAGGGTAAGGTGCGTGAAATACTTCCCCGGGGAAAGGGCCGAAATCTTTTTTATACGGTACCATTTTCCCTGTGAGGCTGACTGCCATCATGGTACGTCCGTGAAATGCACCGTTTAAGGCAATCACTGCGGAGCGTTTGGTCGCTGCACGCGCAATTTTAATAGCATTTTCTACTGCTTCAGCCCCTGTGCTGAGTAACATGGTTTTTTTAGCATGATCCCCAGGAGTGACTTCATTTAATTTTTCAGCTACGTCAATGTAAGACTCATACGGCATGGCATGGAAGCAAGTATGAGTAAATTTTTCCATTTGCTCACTAACAGCTGCCATAATTTTAGGGTGACGGTGCCCTGTATTGACTACTGCAATGCCACTGGCAAAATCAATAAAACGTTTGCCTTCTACGTCCCACACTTCACCATTTTCAGCGCGATCAGCATAAATTTGGTGAATATTACCGACACCTTGCGGGATCGCTTGGATACGACGTTGCATTAATTCTGCATTACTTGCCATGTGTTCAATGACTCCCAATTATCTGTGTATTCTTGCTATGGGGCTGCCCTATAGTGTCAAACTACAGGCAGCCCATACTTTTACGGGTTAGCTATTAGCTATCAATGCCACCCATGCATAAATATTTAATTTCTAAGAAATCTTCAATGCCGTATTTAGAGCCTTCACGTCCAATACCTGATGATTTCATACCCCCAAATGGCGCCACTTCAGTAGAGATAATGCCTGTGTTAATGCCGACAATACCGTATTCCACTGCTTCAGAGACGCGCCAGACACGTCCTAAGCTTTGGCTGTAAAAATAAGCAGCTAAACCAAATTCGGTGGCATTCGCCATTTCAATCGCTTCCGCTTCATCTTTAAAACAGAATAAAGGCGCGACAGGACCAAAAGTTTCTTCTGTTGCCACAGCCATATCAGTGGTGACATCAGCAAGAATAGTCGGCTGGAAAAAAGTACCGCCTAAGTCGTGACGTTTCCCCCCTGTGACAAGGCGTGCGCCTTTGCTTAATGCATCAGCAATATGTTCTTCAACTTTTTCAACCGCTGCATTATCAATTAAAGGTCCTTGAGTTGTGCCATCAGTTAAGCCATTACCAACTTCTAATTTTGCGACAGCTTCACCAAGGCGACGTGAAAATTCATCATAAACACTGTCTTGGACTAATAAGCGGTTAGCACATACGCAGGTTTGTCCTGCGTTGCGATATTTGGACATGATTGCCCCGTCTACCGCTGCATCTAAATCCGCATCATCAAAGACAATAAAGGGCGCATTACCGCCCAGTTCCAATGACATTTTTTTAATCGAGCTAGCACATTGTTGCATTAACAACTGTCCAATCTCGGTAGAGCCTGTAAAGGTTAATTTGCGTACTGTTGGGTTACTGGTTAGCTCCCCGCCAATTTCACCCGCTGAGCCTGTGACCACACTGATCACCCCTTTAGGAATGCCAGCACGTTCTGCCAATTCACATAAGGCTAAGGCAGAATAAGGGGTTTGGCTGGCAGGTTTGACGACTATTGTGCAACCTGCTGCTAAAGCAGGGCCAGCTTTACGGGTAAGCATCGCAGAAGGGAAATTCCACGGTGTGATTGCTGCACACACGCCAATTGGTTCTTTTAATACCACAATGCGTTTATCATTTTGGTGCTGGGGGATGGTATCGCCATAAATGCGTTTACCTTCCTCTGCAAACCACTCAATAAATGAGGCGGCATAAGCAATTTCACCGCGTGACTCGGCTAAAGGCTTGCCTTGTTCACAAGTCATTAAAACAGCTAAATCTTCTTGATTTTCCATCATCAATTCAAACCAGCGACGTAAGCGGTTTGAACGATCTTTAGCGGTCAGTGCACGCCATGTAGGATAGGCGGCATTTGCAGCCTCAATAGCACGACGAGTTTCAGCGGTGCCCATTTTGGGTACACTGCCTAATACTTCGCCTGTAGCGGGGTTGGTCACCTCCAATGTTGCACCATTATCAGCGTCTACCCATGCGCCGTTGATGTAACATTGTTGACGCAATAAGCGGGAATCGTTTAACTGCATCGTAAAATCCTTTGTACACATGTATTTTGATAAATGAATCAGATAGTTTACAGAAAAAAAGGATGGGGTGAATCTTCCCCCATCTAACCTCTGCATGACTACCCTTTCAGAGACTTATCAAAATGATAAATTCGGTTTAAGCAGTGAGAAAAGCTCCTGCCTTATTTATTGTTATTGCTTAGCTTTCACTAATTAATAATGTTCTTTTCTTTTAAGGCGGTGATCGCCTCAGCATCTAACTGTAAAATATCAGCCAATACAGATTCAGTATGCTGCCCTAATGTTGGTGGCGCATTGTTGTAAGTAATCGGTGTTTCTGAAAATTTCATTGGGCTACCTACTTGCGGTACAGTGCCTGATAAAGGGTGTGGAATATCCACTTGCATTTCACGATGCTGAATTTGTGGATTCTCAAATACTTTGTCGACCGTATTGATAGGACCACATGGAATACTGGCTTTTTCTAAATCCGCTAACCATGTTTCACTGCTACGGGTTAATAAATGCGGCTCTAATAAGGCAATCAACTCGACACGGTTTTTAACCCGTGCTTTATTGGTTGAAAAGCGTTCATCTGTGGCTAAGTCAGCACGATCAATCAACTGGCAAAAACGTCCAAACTGTCCATCATTTCCAACGGCTAAAATAATAAAACCATCTTCAGTTGCAAAGGTTTGATAAGGCACAATATTTGGATGTGCATTACCTAAACGTTGTGGTACTTGTCCACCAATGAGATAATTGGTCCCTTGATTCGCTAAACAGGCAGCTTGTACATCTAGTAAAGCTAAATCAATATATTGTCCAACCCCCGTATGATCACGGTGTGCTAAAGCAGCTAATACTGACGTGGTGGCATACATGCCTGTTAACACATCAGCCAGCGCGACCCCCACTTTTTGTGGGCCGCCCCCTGCTACGCCATCTTTTTCACCTGTGAGACTCATCAAGCCTCCCATACCTTGGATCATAAAATCATATCCAGGGCGGTGACTATAAGGACCTGTTTGTCCAAATCCTGTAATAGAGCAATAAATAATTTTAGGGTTCAGTGCTTTGAGTGAGTCGTAATCTAGGCCGTATTTTTTCAGCCCACCGACTTTAAAATTCTCTAGCACAATATCAGCATGTTGGGCTAACTCTCGTATTACCGCTTGACCTTCAGGGGTGGTCATATCAATGGCAACAGATTTTTTACCGCGATTTGCAGATAAAAAATAAGCAGATTCTGCTGTATCGTTTCCTTCCTCATCCTTGAGGAACGGTGGCCCCCATGTACGGGTATCGTCCCCAACCTGCAGACGTTCCACCTTGATCACTTCCGCGCCTAAATCGGCGAGAATCTGCCCAGACCACGGGCCTGCTAATATTCGACTTAAGTCGAGTACACGAATATGCGAGAGCGCACCACTCATCTCCTGACCCCTTTACTTATCATCGTCGTTAAATTGTTAATGCTGCATACACAACATTAACAACATAGCTATCAATTATTTAAAAGCTTGTAGCCCTGTTTGCGCACGCCCTAAAATGAGTGCGTGTACATCATGTGTGCCTTCATACGTGTTCACCGCTTCTAAGTTCATAGAGTGGCGAATAACGTGGAATTCATCAGAGATACCATTCCCGCCGTGCATATCACGGGCAACACGGGCGATATCTAAGGCTTTACCACAGTTATTACGTTTTAATAAGGACACAGCTTCAGGAGCTGCCATGCCTTGGTCAAATAAACGACCTAGACGTAAGCAACCATGCAAACCTAATGTAATTTCAGTTTGCATATCAGCAAGTTTCTTTTGAATTAATTGATTAGCAGCTAAAGGACGACCGAATTGCTTACGATCCATGGTGTAATTACGTGCAGAATGCCAGCAGTGTTCTGCTGCTCCTAACGCACCCCATGCAATCCCATAACGTGCACGATTTAGACAACCAAACGGGCCAGAAAGACCAGAGACATTAGGTAATAAGTTCTCTTCAGGAACAAATACCTCATCCATTACAATCTCCCCTGTGATAGAAGCACGGAGAGAGAATTTACCTTCAATTTTCGGGGCGGATAAACCTTTCATGCCTTTTTCAAGGATGAAGCCACGAATAATCCCTTCATCATTTTTAGCCCAGACTACAAATACATCTGCAATCGGCGAGTTCGTGATCCACATTTTGGCACCACTAAGCGAGTAACCGCCCTCAACGCTGCGTGCGCGGGTGACCATACTACCAGGGTCTGAACCATGATCAGGTTCAGTTAAACCAAAACAACCCACCCATTCACCAGAGGCTAATTTTGGTAAATATTTTTCACGCTGGGCTTCATTTCCATAAGCATGAATCGGGTACATCACTAAACTGGATTGCACACTCATTGCAGAGCGGTAACCACTGTCAACACGTTCTACTTCACGTGCAATTAAGCCATAAGAAACATAATTTAAGCCTGCACAGTCATACCCATCAATAGTACAACCAAGTAAACCCAGCTCACCCATTTCACTCATGATTTCACGATCAAAGCGTTCGTGACGGTTGGCTTCTAACACACGCGGCATTAATTGCTCTTGGCAATATTTATGCGCGGTATCTAACGCCATTGTTTCTTCATCAGTTAATTCTGAGGCAAGTAATAATGGGTCTTCCCATTGAAAGACTGGCTTATGATTCATTGACATACAGTGGAAACTCCTTTGGAAACCTAAGCGTTCTCTTTACATGAACGTTTTTAGCTATGCTGTGCTAGGTGGTGTGAGGAGAAGTCTAGCAACGTTAAAAAAAATTAACAACACTTTGGGTAAAATTTTTTTCATTTTTTAAAAAAATAGGGGGCTAAGATTATAAATAAACCATTATTACATTAGTTAAGCTTAATATAGGTTTTTCAATTAAAGCATTGTTATTTATAAATATTTGATAATATATAGACTATAATCCACACTCTTTTATAATTAAAAAAACTTGTTTTGAAGTTAAAAATCATTAACACTTCTAGCTAGTGATTTTGAAAACCTAAGGAATTGTTAAAAATGCCTAACAAAAAGCGTGATAATAGTGAAGTAAATAATGAGATCACTGAGCCTAAATTTGATGTAGGCAGCCGATTACGGATGATTCGTGAGCAAAAAAAATTATCACAACGAGAGTTAGCACGACGTGTAGGGGTTACCAATGTTGCCATCTCATTAATAGAGAAAAATAAAAATAGTCCTTCTGTATCTTTATTAAAGAAAGTACTAGATGGAATGCCTATTTCATTGTCTGAATTTTTTGCTTTAGATCTGCCCTCTGAAGACAAGGTTTTTTTTAAAGAAGAGGAATTAGTAGAGCTAACCAAAGGGGCTATTAGCTTTAAACAAGTGGGGGGCAATATGGAAAATAGCACCTTGCAAATCTTGAGCGAATCTTATCAAGCAGGGGCTGATACAGGTAAAACAATGCTAGGGCATGAAGGAGAAGAGGGGGGCGTTGTGCTTTGTGGGCAATTAGAAATCACGGTAGGGAATCAAACGACGGTGCTCACGGCTGGAGATGCCTATCATTTTGACAGTCGTTTGCCTCATCGTTTTCGTAATATAGGCAAAGAAGAATGCAAGGTCATCAGTGCCTGTACGCCACCTTATTTATAAAAACTATTTTTTTTGATGGCAGGGGTTGACGAACCATAGGGGGGTCATTATAATGCTGCCTTCTTAATTGAGTTGTTCCCCGATAGCTCAGCTGGTAGAGCAAATGACTGTTAATCATTGGGTCGGCGGTTCGAATCCGTCTCGGGGAGCCAAATACTTCTCAAATTCAATTAAGTACTATAAAAAATGTTTTTCCCCGATAGCTCAGCTGGTAGAGCAAATGACTGTTAATCATTGGGTCGGCGGTTCGAATCCGTCTCGGGGAGCCACTCTTTTATAGTAAATAGTAAGCCAATCAAAAAATATTTTTCCCCGATAGCTCAGCTGGTAGAGCAAATGACTGTTAATCATTGGGTCGGCGGTTCGAATCCGTCTCGGGGAGCCACTCCTTTCTATATATTTCCTTTTTTCTTATTCGTTTTATTCAATTTGCATTATGCCGTTTATACATGAGTAAACCTGAATAATATCCTTTAAGGTACTTCAATCTTTTATAGATTGTACATCAATCCCTATCCTACATTTTACCTACGCCCTTCAAACACAATACTATACAGCCTCTTATTGCCCAGTATTTCATTTTAAATCAATATGTTAATATGAACTATACAGTAAGTATGGTGATGATATCAATGGTATTGTATCTACTAATATAATTCGCGTATCATAGCTTTTTATCATCAATATAGTTAGCTCATTATTATGACGACAGAAGATATCCGCTGGAAACAACGTTTTTATAATTTTAATCGTGCATTGCAACACCTTACTGAAGCGGTTGCGCTACAGAGACAACGTCCTCTTTCTAATATTGAAAAACAGGGGTTTGTGAAAGCCTTCGAGTTTACACATGAATTAGCGTGGAATGTCATGAAAGATTATTTTCTCTATCAAGGCACAACGACCATAATGGGATCACGTGATGCCACACGTGAAGCTTTTCAGCATGGCATGATTACCGATGGAGAAAACTGGATGGCAATGATAAAAACCAGAAATAAAGCGGTACATACTTATGATGAAAGTATTGTAAATGCTGTGATTGATATTACTTATACCACTTATTATCCATTATTTTTAAGTTTTCAGAAAAAAATGGAGGGCTTGCAAGAGCATGAATAAGCTTGATAGAACAGGTTTATCTTCGCATAGTATTAAAAAAATTCAGCATGTTTTTAGCCACTATCCAGAAATAAAAAAAGTCTATCTCTATGGTTCACGCGCAAAAGGGAATTATCAAACAGGGTCAGATATAGATTTAAGTATCATTAGTGATAATTTTAACTACACACAGCTTATCAAACTTGAAATGGAGCTTGATGATTTACTCTTGCCTCACAAGCTTGATATCAATTTATTTAAAAATATAAAAAATACAGAATTAACCGCCCATATAAAGCGGTGTGGTATTATTTTTTACCCTTGAACATTGGTTAGCTTTACGCCTATCAGCTTAATAATGTTTATTAAAAACGGTGCTTTCTTCATGATTTAGTTTACAACGTTGTAAATAAATTTTTGCTACTCTGTCAGCAGGATTTTTACTGATCACTTCTGCAAAACATTTCTCTGCTTTAATAAATGCTTTTTGTCGATAAAAATAAATACCTTGCTCAAAAATATTTAATGTTGCTTGCTTTAACTCGACAACCTCAGGCTCATCAGCATTAAAAACTTCAAAAACAGCAACTTCAATTGATTTACCTTTTACCGTCACTTCATCAATTGGGCGGATATAATATTGACTGGGATCATCTAAGCGATTAAGGGTTTCTTCTGTGACGAGTAATGAGGTTTTATAAATTTTAGTTAAACTTTCCACCCGTGCAGCAATATTAACTGTATCACCGATGACCGTACCTTCCATACGCTGTTGCCCTCCAATCGTACCAATCATGGAGCGTCCTGTATTTAAACCAATGCCGACATGTATAGGACGATAACCTGCCCGTACGACAATAGCATTATAAGCATTTAAGGTGTTCAGCATCTCAATGCCACCACGCACGGCATCATCAGCACAACGTGGAAAAACGGCCATGATGGCATCCCCAATATATTTATCAATCACTCCGTGGTGTTCTAAAATAATCGGCTCCATCTGCCCAAAATAGTTATTGATAAAATCAAAAATTTCTTGAGGTTCCATTTCTTCAGATAAAGAAGTGAACCCGCGTACATCTGAAAATGAAATAGTGATCTCTTTTTCAATTTGATCACCCAGTTGTACATCAATCACCGTTTTTTTATCTAACAGCTCTAAAAATTGCTTGGGGACAAAACGTTCATAAGCTTTATTTAATTCAATTAAATCATGATCATATTTTTTACGTTCACTAATGGCTAAACGTTCTGCCATTTGGTGTAATTGCTTATTTTTCTCTTGTAAAATGGCATTTTGTTTGGTTAGTTTTTTTTGTAACTTATAAAGACTTAAGTGGGTAGTAATACGTGATAAAACTTCATCAAATTGTACAGGCTTGGTAATATAGTCGCAGGCTCCTAGTTCAAAGCCTTTTACTTTATCAATGGTTTCAGAGAGAGCAGTCATAAAAATAATTGGAATCTCTTTTACTACAGGCAATGCTTTTAAACGTTGACAGGTTTCAAAGCCATTAATCCCCGGCATCATAATATCAAGTAAAATAAGATCAGGTAGTGTGTGTTCAACCAGCTCTAATACTTCTTCCCCTGACTCTGCTGTTAAAGTGTTAAATTTATGTACACTTAAGTAATTTGTAAGTAGTGCAACATTCATTGGCACATCATCCACCACTAATATTGTAGATGTTTGCTCATCCTTCATGCATTTTTCCTAAACAACTCTTCTTTTTCATTGCTAAATCTACCTAGAATATTCTATTCGCGTTATTGTACGACCCCCCTATAGATATGCAACTTTATTTTTTTAGATTAAACCTTAATAGAGCTTCTAAGTTACTTGAAGAGTCTGCACTATTTAACACTTCTTCAAGGGTCACCAGTTTTTGCTTATAAAGTTTTGCTAAAGAAATATCAAAGGTCTGCATACCTTCTCGCCCACTTTCAGACATCGCTTTATGAATTTTATATAATTCTCCTTTTAATATTAAATCTGCAATAGAAGGGGTATTAATCATCACCTCTACTGCAGCAATACGTTGTTGTGTGATGGACATGACTAAACGCTGGGATGCAATAGCAACTAAATTTAATGATAACTCGAGTAATAACTCTTGATGACGCATTTGGGGGTACAAGGATAAAATACGCTGAATGGCTTGGTAGCTGTTATTTGCATGCAAGGTAGAGACCACTAAATGTCCTGTTGTTGCCAGTTTTAAAGTCGCATCCATGGTATCAATATCACGAATTTCACCAATAAAAATAACATCAGGAGATTCACGTAAGCAGCCCCGTAATGCATTAGCATAAGATAGAGTATCTAATCCAAGCTCACGTTGGTTAATTAATGATTTTTTATGCTGGTAGACATACTCAATAGGATCTTCAATTGTTAAAATATGTCCTGTTTCAGTTTGGTTACGGTGATCAATCAAGGCTGCTAAAGTGGTTGATTTTCCTGCTCCTGTTGCCCCCACCATAATTAATAGACCACGGCGGCGCATAATCAATTGTTTAAGTATAGCGGGAAGGTGTAAAGTATCAAAATCAGGGATTTCTACTTTAATGTAACGTAAAACTAGTGATACAACACCCTGTTGTTTAAAAACATTTACCCGAAAACGGGCAGCAAAAGGCTGTGAAAAAGCAACAGAAAAATCAATTTCCAAGTTTTTTTTAAAATGAGTAGCTTGCGCTTCAGTCATTAAATAGCGGGCAATTTCTTGGGTATTTTGAGCTGATAGGCTTGCTTTCCCAACTGTATGCACTTCTCCTTCAATCCGAAAACGGACAGGTGAACCAACGGAAAAAAAAATATCAGACGCTTTTTTTTGTACCGCGCTTTGTAAAAATGCAGAAATATCCATATTCATATACCATCATAGTCACTCTATATTATTTAGTTAAGGTGAGAAAACCCGTATGCGTCAAGTTATTTTAGATACAGAAACCACAGGGCTGGATCCAAAAAATGGGCATCGTATTATTGAAATAGGCTGTGTGGAGGTGATTGATCGACGTATTACTAAGAATACCTATCACCAATATATACAACCTGATAGAGAAATTGATGCAGAAGCGATTGAGGTACATGGGATCACGAATGAGTTTTTAGCAGATAAACCCCGTTTTAATGAAATAGTCAGCGAGTTTATGCAATTTATTGATGGGGCTGAGCTGGTAATTCATAATGCAGCGTTTGATGTAGGCTTTATTGATCATGAACTACAGCAGTTGAAGCAGGGGTGGAAAACCGTTATAGATTATTGCACGGTGATGGATACTTTAGCTTTAGCTCGTCAGTTACACCCAGGGCAAAAAAATAACTTAGATATTTTATGTCGTCGTTATGATATTGATAATTCAGGGCGTGATTTACATGGCGCATTATTGGATGCAGAATTATTAGCAGATGTTTATCTTGCCATGACAGGGGGGCAAGTCAGTTTATTAGCTGAGGAAAGTAGCCAAACAGGGCAAGCTGTACAAACAGAAATACGACGGGTCACACGCACTGGAGCCTTACCCCTTATTCAACCTAATGAAACCGAATATCAAGCCCATCTTGATTATTTAGAGCGTATTAATAAAGCCAGTGGGGGGCAATGTGTTTGGCAACAAGATGAGCAAACCAAACACTAATATCTGAGAAATACAAAAATTGTAGGCTGTAGGTCGGTTTGACGTAGGAAAACCGACATTCCCCTAGTGTAGAAAATCCAACAAAAAACTTGATTTTATATCCCAAATTTGTTCTGATGCAATAACTCACATTTTATGAGTGTTTAAGGAAAATAAAGAAAATCACATTCCCTTCTTTTTTTCCCAAACCCAATACAATATTAGGGAGATAGTCACTATGTTCCGTACAATTCAGAAGTATTTTGCCGTCAAAAAAATATTACAGAAGCTACCTAGTGCCTTGGTAAAAAAATATGGTGTAAAGGATAAAAATAAATATACGCAAGAACAAGTCAAAACAATGATGGAGATAGAAAAACTCAACCAAGATTATATTCATTATGCTTATGCTATTTTTTTAACTTATGATGAAGCTGTTCAGTATGTTGGCGATAAAAAAAAGATATTTAACATAAAAATGGAAGTGGTTGGCAAGTATTTAGGGAGAGGACAAGAGTTAAAAGATCTTTTTTGTACTGCTGTCAAAATTGGAAACTATGGCTTTTATTGGTTTTATGGGGGAGATTACAGTCGCCACGATAGTGGAGGGAGTGGTGGCGATAATAGTGGCAGTGATAGTGGTGGCGGGAGCTGCTAAGAAAAAGTATCAAACTTTAAGAAATAAGTTCAATATCCCGTGCTAGATTTAATCTTGTTGCTCAAAGCCTTTAAAAAAGCACTTGATTACGCCATGATTAAGTTAAAATGACCTATCACATTGCTTATTTATTCTCTTTGTTACATGGATGACTCTATGGCTGATCCTGCTTTACCTGTGGCACATAAACGAAAAAAAAATACTTTTTCATGGATTTGGTTAGTGCCTATTCTGGCTCTTCTTGGCGCGGCAACACTGATTTATCATAGTTTTTACCAACAACGCGGCATTGAAATCACGCTGTCTTTTCAACAAGGCTATGGGCTGAAAGTGGGGGATGCTGTTTTATATCGAGGAATTGAAGTAGGGCGTGTGGAAACTGTACAACTCAGCCACAGCTTACAACAAATTGAAGTGACTATTAATTTACGTCGTACAGCTAGAGAGTTAGCACGAGCAAAGAGCCGCTTTTGGATTGTGCGACCTCAATTTGATATTACAGGCGCACAAGGCTTAGATACTTTAATTGGTGCAAACTATATTACAGTGCTACCGGGGGAAGGAGACTATGCAACACGTTTTACAGGTTTGGATACACCACCTTTATTAGAATTAATGGAAGCAGGAGGCGTTGAAATTCAATTACGTGCAGAGGGGCGGGGCAGCTTACAACGGGGGGCACCTGTGATGTATCGCCAAGTGGTGATTGGGACAATTTTAAATGTAGAACTGACGCAAGATGCGAATGCAGTGGCGGCGCATGTCTATATTAATCCTCGTTATACCTCTCTTATTCGTGAAAATACCCGTTTTTGGAAAGTCAGTGGTGCAAATTTAGATGTTGGCTTAACGGGTTTATCTTTTCATATTGATTCTGTTAAAACCCTTGTTGCAGGCGGAATCACCTTGGCTATTCCCCCCACAGCAGGGGCGATAGTCAGTACAGGCCATCATTTCACTTTATATGATGAGCCTGAAAGAAACTGGTTAACATGGCGACCTAATTTATTAGTTGATAAAACTTTGTATGCCTTAGAACACCCACAAGTGTATAACGCACACATGAGTTGGGAGAACGAAGGCTATTTAAAAATGTTGAGCCACACTGAACACACTACATGGAGCTTGCCAGTTAAAACAGGTTTAATTGCGCCTTTAGACTTATTTTCCTACCCTGATTCAGCCAAACCAAGCAGCATTCATCTCGCCTTTGCAGAAGAGCGTATCTTTGTTGATAAAATTCCACGTGTTTTTAAAAATGGGCTTGCTTTATATCCTCATGAGCACAATTTGCCAAGCCAATATACACAACGTACTCCTAGTGAAGCGGAAGATGTGATTATTATTACGGATAAAGAGCATAAGCGGATTATTAAAAAACAATTTATCACAGTAACAGATAAGCAATTATGGGCTGTTACAGGTGATCATCCTTTTAAGGAAACATGGCATGGTGCAGTGGTGATGGCTGCCAAAGACTCTGCATTACTGGGTTTATTATTGGTAGACGATGATAAAAATTATATTGCCTTATTACCTGATCTCAGTACATTAAAACCAGAAGTGACCCAGTAATGGTACACCTTTCTTATCGTATCAGTAGTTTAGTTATAGCTACTTTGATGATTGTTCTAGGTTTGGCCTCCCGTCATGCTGCCATTGCCCCTTCTTTACCTGTTTTTTTACAGCAGTATGCAGGAGATACACTCTGGGCAATGCTAGTGTATTTTTTATTTGCGATTGTTTTTCCACAGCATGGGCGCATCAAACTGGCTTTATATGGGCTATTATTTGCTTATAGCATTGAAATCAGCCAATTGTTTCATCCACCGTGGTTAGAGGTATTACGCGCCTCTCGTTTAGGTGGTTTAATACTGGGGTATCAATTTGTATGGTCTGATATGATCTGCTATAGCGTCGGGATAATACTGGCGGTTAGTATCGATACGCTACAGCGTACCCTTTATTCATCAACCCATAAGGCAATGAAGCGATGAGCACACTCAGTGATTTACAACAAAGTTTACAAGATTTAGAAGAAGCTGGGTTTGATTACCCAGATGAAAGCAATATTGATGCATTACTTGATATCGATGCAGAAGAAGAGGTATCTCCTACTAAGGCAACAACAAATTCAGCTCATAGTCATGTAGTGCCTCCTGCTAACAGTGCTTTAGTTGATATTTTTACAGTTGAAAATCTTGCACCGTTGTTTCCGTCAGTAGCAAAGAAAAATATTCAGCGTTATTTACCAATAATGTTAAATAGTTTTCAACAACTGGGGATGACTGATCCTGATTTGGTTTTAATGGCATTTGCGACGGTACGAGCTGAAACCGCAGGCTTTGAACCGATTAGTGAATACCGTTCTAAATACAATACAACTCCCGGTGCACATCTTTTTAACCGTTATGATAATCGTGCAGATATTGGTAACCGTGGACGACCTGATGGTGCAGCGTATAAAGGGCGTGGATTTATTCAGTTAACAGGGCGTGCAAATTATATACGTTATGGTCAATTGCTAGGGATGGGAATGCAGTTAGCGGATCAACCTGAATTAGCCAACCAACCAGATATTGCTGCCAGTTTATTAGCCCGCTTTATTTTAGATAAGCAAAAAGCCATCAAAAAAGCGATTGTACAAGGTAACTTAAAAAAAGCACGCCGTTTAGTGAATGGTGGCAGTCACGGCTTACAAGTGTTTAAAAAAGCTTTCTTAGCAGGTAGAAAACTATACGCCTAATATTTCACACGCAGCTCATATAAACATAAAAAAAACCTCATTACTTACATACGCAAAGTAATGAGGTTCTTATGCAATACAAAGCAGTTATATGTTCATTAGTTAATTATTGCTAACCCATGTGCTGTAATGAGCAATATCAGATTCTAGTGTATTTTGTTCAGCACTACGATGTGCAAAGGCAGCAAAGAAAGTATATCGTCCACCAATGCCTTCTGGAATAGTGACAGTTAATACATCATGCTCTTTCATCTCTGTGCTAACCGCTTGTTTAAAGGGAACTGGTAAAGCACTTAATGCGCCTGTCTCATCAACATAAGCGATATTATTATCAGGGAATTGAATGGCTACCCATAAATCAGCAGGCTCTTGACGGATTGCAGTGACTTCACTAACTTTTACGTTTAACTCATCTCCTGGGATATATTGGGATTGAATGCCTGTAAAAGCTAAAGCAGTGCTAATTACTGTATCATCCATACGGGTGATGGTAACTTTAGCAGTAGGATTTAAAAAGCGATGAGATTGATCTAATGCAGAATTAGCTAACCCTTCATCAATAGTTAACACACCAATATGACCTGTTACCTGATCGGCTAAATCATCACGCGCAGCATTATAGCCTTCTCCTCCACCAGCAGGGCCGGGGATGGTCGCAGCGGTTTCTGAATTCGCTTCAGTCCCTGCGTCATAAGTACCAATCGTAAAACTCTCACTTTCTCCTACCATTAAATAGCTCACATCATGCCCAGTAAATCCTGTAAAAGCATCATTTGTATTCACTAACATGGTTAAGGCACTAAGATATAAAGCATGATCACCAGAGGCGGGGGCATTTACACTGACCATAAAGCTATCATTGCCCCCTGGGGGAATGGGCGCAGCTGTGGTGGTGCTGGCATATACAGCCGTATTGGCGCGGGCTTCATTCACAATAATTTGTGGATTACCATCTTCTGCTAAGTGTTCTAAGCCTTTTGTAGCCGCTTCACCAATACGATAGGGATGATAACCATGTCCATGTGCCATGCCTGCCACAGGAGATAAAGGTTGATTATTGGTTAAATTTGTAATTGTCACTTTATAATGATGTTGCATTTGTGCCGCAGCAGGCAATGCAGACATCAGCAATAAAACCGCAGCGGGTAAAGTAAACCGTGTTTTAAGCATCATGTTCTCCTTATTTCACTGTAATCATGACGCGAGCAACAGGGTTTAACCAGCGATGAATACGGCTATCTGCATCACTTTTACCCCCTGCATTATCCATATCACCTAATATATTACGATGGATATGCACGGTTTTATTTTCTTCTGCTGTAGTGACACCAGTACCACCAGTACCTGTAGTGGTGACAGCAGGCGGGTTAGGCATTCCTAATGTACCCACTGCGCCCCCTTCAGCAGATACCAGTTCGTTATTGGCTTCTGTTCCCGCATCGTAACCATTCACACCGTAGTGATAAACACCTGCTTTAGTTGGAATTTTAATAGAATTAAGCCCAATAAATCCATCATTACTAGGTAGAATCATTCCTACAATAGAGAGGCGTGTATTGCCTTCTTGGGTCATTAGCGTCGTGGTCGTGGTCGCGCCAGCAGCTAATAAACCTTGTGCAGGGTTGGTGATCGTATCAGCATCTTCACCGCCTACTTGTGTGACTAAGCCGCTGATATCACCCCCTTCAGCCATTGCTTGTAGTGCAGCGGAAGCAGGTTCACCCATACTAAATAATGAACTGTTAGCATCATGTGCAGTGACTAATAATGGGGTGAAAAAAGACCCATGTGTTAAGTTGGTGACACTGACTTCAATTTCTGCAGCTTGTGCGTTGGCATTCATTAATACAGAGCTGGAAAGTAAAACGCCTAAAAGTGTATTTTTATTCACATGCATCGCTCATCTACTCCTTAAAAAATTTTTATGATGATGTGATAGGTGACCTGAGAGAGGATAAAAAACATTCACTAATAGGAAAATATTTTTATTTTTTATACATACCGATTAGTATTTTTTAGATTAAAATTAAAAGTAAGATTTTGTATATGAATATAATTTTAATAAATATAAGGTATCTTTTTTATTTTTGAATTTTAGATAAATAAATACTGATTGGTATAAAAATATTTATATTAAATCATTCATAATGAGGTATTTTTGTATAAAATTGAGGGAATATTTTATTGAGAGGGTATTTGAAGTAAGCTAGGAGGTTTTATAAAGTTCGTAATTTTACCCATTCAATATTTTTACAAATAAAATAAGAGGGTAACCTTGTAAAATCTTTTAAAGTCTTTGCATTCTCAGCAGGATATAAAAATCCAACACCCCATAAATCCCCTTCTACTTTTTTGAAAAAAAGTCCATCAGATATCACATGATATGAGGCATTACTTTCTAATAATCTCATATTAACTACATCCGTTAATTTAACAGATATCATAGACCAACCTGTTTTAGTTGGATCATCCATTTTGATTGTAGTATCTTGTGTTTCTATTGTAAGTGTAAGAGGTTTAAAGTTATTATAGTTTGATAGTTCAGTTTGCTAATTATTCGCTTATCTGTTCTTCAAGTGTTGCTTTTGTTGCCTCTGCATTAGCTAGGGTTGCATTTGCATACTCTAATATATTTTTAGAAGTTGCACTAAATTGTTTTACACCTTGGATTTCGTTAATTTTATAAGCAACAAAAGCCCCTTCCACTTTAAAATCAATTTCTTTTAATGCTGCTTCTAATTGCTTTAATAATAGCTCCCATTTTTCTAAAGAAAAATTAATCATTTTAGTGTGTTGAGGGTATTTTTTATGTAAAAAATATAATTTTTCAATCTTTTTCTTGCTTACAATAATTTCATTTTCAATACGAATAATTTTTTCATGTAATATAGGGTTTAATGTAATTAAAAAATTATAAATTTTTTCATTTTGTGCGTAGATTAGCTCTTTATTTGAATCATTAACTTTAATAGATATCTTAGGGGTATCCACAACTTTTGATTGTTCTGTTTTTTCCTGTTTATTTTCTGAAGGAGATGTAAATAATACTTGGTATGCCATATATGGCATTAATCCAAATATAAATAGAGTAAATAAAAACCCAGAGCATCCTTTGTTATTTTCCTCTTGAGGCTGTGCTATTTTTTGGGACATCTACAATACTCTATCAATTAGTTAGTAATTTGCTTTTCAAATGTTGACTTTATTGCATCTACATTGAGTAATACTGTATTAACATTTTCTAATAAATCTTTAGACAAAGATTTAAATCGCGTTGTTCCTTGTAGCTGATCAAGCTTATACGCAACAAAAGCACCATTTACTTTAAAGTCGATTTCTTTCAAAGAGCTTTCTAGCTGAGCTAATAATTGTTTCCATTTATTTAATGAAATATCAACAATAGCAGTTTGCCTAGGATGTTCACTACGTAGTAAAGTTAATTTGTCTAATTTTTCTTTAGTTTGAGTAATTTCAGTTTGAATTTTTTTGATTTTACTAGATAGCTCTGGATTTAAAGTCACTAGGAAAGATATTGGACTATCAATATTTTTAGTTTCTGTATTATTTATATCTTGCTTATGTACTTGTACTAATTGCTCAACATTAGAGATATTAGGAATAGATATAAAAATAAAAATAACACCTGCTAACCAAATAAAAAATACCCATTTTTTTATAGTAGCTATGGTATTTTTAATATATTCAAATAAGCTATTTTGATGTAAATATCGCTCTGCAATGGTTACCCTGTAGTGAATAACAGTAATATAAAAAATGTAAACTAAGAGCATGAGTAGAACAAAAGAAAATGTCCATAGACCTGATAATAATGCCTTTGATAATAATATATTTTTTTCTACATTACTAGATATAACACTATCATAAGGTTCTGATATATTAGAAAATATTTTTATATTATCAAGTTCATTTATTATATCCCATTTTTTTTCATCAATATATTCCACTTTGTAAATCAAGGTATTATCTTTAGTAAAATAACTATATTTTACAGCTTGTGTGCTTGTACTAGGGTATGGAATTTTTTGATTAATAATAGCATCAGTATATTGACTATTATTTACGATATTAACTGTATCAAAAGTATAGTGATAATTATAATATAATAGTTTTACCAGTGGCATTAATAAGAAAATTATAATCAATGAATATGACACCATAATCATATGTGAATATAATACACTGACTATATACCTTGGTTTATTAATAATCTTCATGAAAATATTAGTCGTGAATTTGTTTTTCTAGTGTTTTCTTTGTTATATCAGCATTTAGTAATGCTGTATTTGCATTTTCTAACAATTCATTAGAAATAACTTTAAATTTCTTCGTACCTTGTAGTTGATCAATCTCATAGGCTACAAAGGCTGCTTCAATTTTAAAATTAATATTCTTTAATGTCTCTTTTAACTGTATAAGCAATGTATTCCACTGAGTTTTTGCACGATTAATTATTCCAAATTGCTTAGGATATAACCAATATAATCTTTGTAATTTTCTTAAGTTATTCTCTGTATTTAAAATCTCTTGTTGGATCTTTAATATTTTCCTATTTAGCTCTGGGTTCATTGTACTTAGAAAATGTGCAATATCTTCTTGTTGCTCATTTTGTTGTTCGACTTTAATAGGGGAAGGAGGAACTGTTGTGTTTTGCTTTTGCTTCATATGAGCAAAGTAAGAAACATTCTCTGCTTTATTAAAAAAATTACCTAGATCAGAAGAACTAGGTAATATAGTGCTATCAAAGATATATTTAAAAAATACAAAAGTTATAAGAAGTGCGAAAAATTGTGCACCCTCTGATATACAAAAATAGCAGTTTTCTTTTTCTGTTTTTTCAGCTTCTGAATCTGACATCCCCTTCTTCCCCTAACCACAATTAGTTAAATTGAGAGGTTTTTGCTAGCATTGTCTCTATTTCTGCTTCAGCTTGGATAGCATGAATTTCCTTCTCTAAATCTTCAATGCTACTTTCAATACTTCCACCAATATCATTAATATTAGTTTCTACTTGGGTATACTCTGCAACAGTACGCAATGCTTCTACCATACTCTTTTTAGCTTCTAATGTTTGGATTTTTAATTTAATAACTTCTAAATTACCAACAAGTTTTTGTAAAGACTGCTCTAATGTAGATTCAGCAGTTTTTAGTTGATCTAGCAATAGCGTCATATCAGTCACTGCCGTTTCAAGTAACATCAGCTTTGTTTCTTTATTAGTCACTGCTTTATCAGAGGTTTGCAAATCAGATAAAGCTACTTTTTTTCTATCTAATTTTTGCTGGAAGACTTTAACAGAGACTTTAACCTTAATTAGATTATCTTTTACTTCTTTTATTTTATTTTCATATTTTTTTAGGGCAATATCTCCTTTACCAACAAATGATTGAATGTTATCAGTTAATTTATCTTGAATAACATCTAATGTCGCTTGCCCATCCTTAGAACATCCATTTAATATCAAAAGGCTTAAAAGTAAGAATGGAAAAAATATTTTATTCATAGTTTGGCTCTTTTTTATTCAGAAATTTGCTTTTCAAGTGTAGATTTTATGATTTCAACATTTTCTAATACTGAATTAGCATCATTGAGTAATTCATTTGATAGTGAAGAAAAATTGTTTCTACCTTGTAATTTATCAATTTCATACGCAACAAAAGCCCCTTCTACCTGATTCAATATATCGCTATATGCTGTATTGAGTTGCTTAATTAAGGATTGCCACTTTTCCAATGTGCTATCAACCATTACAGAGTGTTCTGGATATTTTTTCTGTAAAAGCTGTAACTCTACTATCCCTTTTTCTGTTTTTGTAATTTCAATTTTTATTTGTAAAATTTTTTGGTTTAGCTGCGGGCTAAATTCAGCTAAAAAATTCATGATTTCATCTGTAAACATTTTTTGAGGAGCAACTGTAATACTTGTTCCTCTATAGATAAAAGCTGAATCTTCATTTTTGAAATTCAAATAGGCATAGGAAATACAAACAGCTATGATTAGAATATCTAGCAAGGTTACTATCGTTTTTGTTATATATTCAGTCGCATTGTTCATAAAAAATTATTTTATATACTATGTAATTAGCTTATAAAGATAAGCCACATTATTTAAAGTACACAAATAATAACATTATATTTTTTATATATAAAGCTTTTATAATCCTAAACAATTAGCGTGATTATTGTAAACTTTTAAAAAATTAAAAGAAAATTAGGAAAAATAGCAACAACAGAACGTTATTGCCATAAAGAAAGATTTAAAAATTAAGGTACAAGTTGATTAATGCTTATTTTTACTTCAGGTGTACCATTAATAATTACCACAAGTGTTAATTGACCTACTAAATTACCTGATTGTGTTGTCGCTTAACGGTAAATTACGTACTGTACTTGCAACTTTTGGCTCTTTCTCCACAACAGGCTTCTGTAAAATGGAGAAAGATAGGGTCTTTATAATATGCTTATTGCTTAATACCCTAATGCCCGTGCTCCTTGGTAAAAGGCAAAACTTAAAAACCATGCAAAAAATAGTGGCCAAATTAAGCTAATGGCTGTGAAGGTATTACTTCGAGATTCACTGCGAATAGTCGCAATAGTGGATAAGCAAGGCGTATAAACTAAGGTAAATAACATAAAGCTATAGGCTTGCACCCAATCCATTTGTTGTGCAATTAAACTGCCTAAACCCTCCTCTTCTAGTGCATAAATAACAGCAAGTGCACCAATCACAATCTCTTTTGCAACAAAACCAAATAATAGAGCAATGGTGAGTTTTTGATCAACACCGATAGGGTCAAAAATAGGTGATAACCATGAACCCATAATACCAGCCCATGTATCAACACTGGCAGGGGCTGCACTGGATGGGAAGTTTGTTAATACCCATACTAAAACAACACCAATAATAATAAATGTTGTGGCACGTTGTAAAAAATGACGAACCTCATGCCAACTGCGAATAATAATTTGTTGTAAAGTAGGCAAGCGATAAGGCGGTACTTCAATAATAAAAGGCTCTACTGTACGATATTTACCTTTAAATAATAAAGCAGTTATAAATGCAGTAAAGAAGCTGAAAAAGTAAAGGCTTAATAAGGCAAGTGGTGCATGAGAAGGACTAAATAAGGCGGCAATAAAAAAGACAAATACTTGCAAGCGTGCAGTACATAATGAGAAAGGAATCACCAGCATACTGAGTAAACGTAATCCTCGTGAACGCATCACACGGGTTCCCATTAATGCAGGGACATTACATCCAAAGCCCATTAATAACATCACAAAGCTACGCCCGTCTAATCCTACTTTAGACATTAATGCATCCATTAAAAAGGCAGCACGTGATAAGTAACCAGAATCCTCAACAATACTCATAAAAAAGAAGAATAGGAGAATAATGGGGACAAAGGTCGCAACAGTGCCGACCCCATCATAGACCCCATCAAGTAAAAAACCTTGCACCAGTGCAGGTGTGGCAGCTAATAGAGGTTCTAAAGCATGAACACGTACTAAGCCTAATAATTGCTCCACCCCACCTTGTAAGGGGTCACCTAAGAAAAATACCGCTTGGAAAACAAAATACATGACAAGGAAAAATAAAGGCAACCCTAACCATGTATGTAAAAACAGCTTATCTAAGCTTTGCGTGATGTTGTCAGATAAGCGGGTAGGAATTTGAATGCTTTTTTCAACAATCCCATGCATTCTTTTTTCTAGCTCAGCATTATCAATATTTTTTAGGCTAACTTTTTTATCACTTGAGGGCAAACCTGCTTTATTAATATAACTAAGTGTATCAGCAATTTTTTGCTTAACTAGCTCAAAGCCTTCCCCATATTTAGCACTCAGTGAAAAAACAGGGATACCTAATTGCTCTGATAAACTGGGTTCATCAATACGCACCCCAAATTTCTTTGCCTCATCAGACATATTGAGTAATGCAATACAAGGAATGCCAAGTTGCTGTACTTGCAGTAGAAGGCTAAGCTGTCGCTCAATTTGACTACTATTTAAAATCACCAATACAAGGTCAACAGGTGTGGTATTTAGAAAATGTTCTACAACACGTTCATCTTCTGAATCCCCAGGGAGATCATAAATACCGGGGAGATCAACAATCTCCGCCATTTGATCCCCTAAAGGTAATTTTGCACTCATTAAATCAACCGTAATCCCTGGCCAATTTCCAACTCGTGCATTCGCACCTGTAAAACGATTAAAAAAAGTCGATTTACCCGTATTAGGCATACCTAATAATGCAATACGTTTCATTAATAACTACAGTATCTAGCAGAGTGTAACTTCAATGGATTGCGCTTCTTCACGGCGTAACATGACTTCGGTTGTGCCAACACGAACATGTAAAGGACCTTTTGCAATCGCACTACGAATTAATTCAATTTGTTTGCCAACACGAAACCCAACCGCCATTAAACGACGTAATAAATAATCTTCGTGTGTGTTCAATGAGGCAATAATGCCTGATTCCCCAGCACGTAATATGGAAAGTTGCTTAGTCATGGTTATACCTACCTATCCAGCTATTAGATTGCTATTGTTGGGTAACGTGTATTGAAATGGAATAAGATAGAAATAATAATAATTCTTATTACCATTAGAGTCAAACACAAATCACCTTTCCCTTCTATTATATTTGCGCAATGTGTAATAGATAATGAATAGGGTTTTCTATGTGTTTATCTTGGTATACACACTTTTTATGTTATCATTTCTTGTCTTTATGAAAGTTACCATCATACACCTGTTTCTTATCATTTCACTAAATATCCGATCTCATAAAAATGTGAATAAGTTAATTATCATATTTTAAATACAGCTAATTTATTCTACTTGTTATCGTGACGTATTCTTTTTTATACAAAAATTAGGAGCTTTATTTCATTATGTCATTGACTCAATACCTGTTGGTTTTTTTCTTTTCCTTCTCTTGTATTAGTACACCTGTTATGGCTGAAGATAAGGAAGCCGTAGCAGCAATGGTATTAATTAATGCCTATAATTCAGGTAACCCTTTACCATTAGTTAGCCAAATACATGCTGATACTACAATTAAACAAGCCTATAAAATTCAAAAACGTTTTATTCAGGCTCGGCGTGCACAAGGGGGAAAAATTGCAGGGTTTAAAGCAGGCTTAACCAGTAAAAAAGGACAAAAAAGATTTGCAATTGATCAAGCTGTGGCAGGTGTATTGTGGCAGACTGGAAAACATCAATCCCAGCAGATTTTCAATTTAAGCAATTATCATCGATTAATGTTAGAAACAGAGCTAGGCTATCAACTTGCCACTGATATTACTGCTCCTATCGATTCTATTGAAACATTAAAAACACATATTTCAGCAGTATTACCTATTATCGAGTTGCCTAACTTAGATTTTATCAGCATGAAAGGCTTAACTGCTGTGGATTTAATTTCTGCCAACGTATCAGCTGCCAGTTTTATTGTGGGGACACCTTATACTGATATTAATAATATTGATATTAATAATATTGATATTAATCATATCAAAACCAGCCTAAAAAATAGCGACCAAACTTTAATACAAGGGCAAGGTAGTGATGCATTGGGAGATCAATGGCAGGCGTTATTATGGGTGGTGAATAAAATGTTAGCAGAAGGCTATAGTTTACAGAAAGGGCAAGTAGTGATTACAGGGGCATTAGGTAAAATGGTGAAAGCACAAACAGGTAATTATACCGCTGATTTTGCCGAACTAGGGCAAATAAGCTTTAGTATTCAACCTTAAGTTTTTAATTAAACAATAATTAAAAATACCTCGTTATCAACATAAAAAATAATTCTTGATAACGAGGCAAAAGGCTAAAATTAGGTTAATAACACCTTATTTTATAAATTATAATTCTTGCGAATCAAATTCTGCACCTTCTTTTTCAACAGGCATTAAATCGGCTTTACTAATTCCTAATGCAAGCGTGGTCGCACTGGCAATATAAATAGAGGAATAAGTTCCAACAATTACACCAATGAGTAATGCGGTGGCAAAGCCATGAATCAGCTCACCGCCAACAAAGAAGAGTACAAGTAAAACCAATGATGTGGTCACAGAGGTCATAATTGTACGGGTTAAAATTTGATTGATAGATATGTTGATAACTTCCTCTGAAGTGCGTTTACGCATTTTCAAGAAATTATCACGAATCCGATCAAAAGCCACAATCGTGTCATTCAAGGAATAACCAATCACCGCTAAAACCGCAGCTAATACAGTTAAATCAAATTCTAAGCCTAGTAAAGAAAAAATACCGACTGTAATCACAGTATCATGCACTAAAGCAGCAATAGCCCCAAATGCAAAGCGGTATTCAAAGCGTAATGCCACATAGATAAGAATACCAATTAAGGTATAAATAATTGCTAAGCCACCTGCTTCAACCAGTTCCCCCCCAATTTGTGGGCCGACAAAGTCAACACGGCGTAACTCAAATTTATCCCCTTTAGTTTTCAGTACAGCCAGAATTTTGCTACTAATGGCCTCTTTTTCAGCTTTATCTGCAGTCCCCCCTTCAATAAGGGCTAAACGGATAAGCACTGTTTTGGCAGTACCAAAATGCTGAACAACGGCTTTAGGAAAACCATTTTCTTGTAGCGCAGTACGAATACCTTCTAACTCAACCGCTTCACTGTATTCCACTTCAACCAGTGTTCCACCCGTGAAATCTAAACCTAGCTCTAAGCCCCGTACAAGAAATGATAAAATACATACTGCCATCAATACAGCAGAAATTGTCATCGCTATGCGGCGTTTACCTAGGAAATTGTAATCATAATCAAATCGTTTTAAAAAACGCATGGAATGCCTCCTGTTAAATAGGTAAGTGAGTTAACTTACGCCCGCCGAAACGGTAGTTAATCACCCCACGACTGACCATAATCGCGGTAAACATAGAGGTAACAATTCCTAATGATAAGGTGATTGCAAAGCCTTTAATCGGACCTGTACCAAAACTGAATAAGATAACCGCTGCAATTAATGTCGTGATATTGGCATCAGCAATGGTTGAAAATGCTTTTTCAAATCCTGCATGGATACTGGCTTGAGGGGTATTTTTCATATGAATTTCTTCACGAATCCGCTCAAAGATTAGTACGTTGGCATCCACTGCCATCCCCAGTGTTAATACAATCCCAGCCATCCCTGGTAAGGTTAAAGTGGCTTGCAGTAAAGATAATAAGGCAATTAAAATGACCACATTCATTAATAAGGCAAAGTTAGCTACCAAACCAAATTGACCATAACGTAACCACATAAAGAACATCACCAGCATAAAACCGATAAAGATAGACAGCATACCAAGGTCAATATTTTCTTGTCCAAGGCTAGGTCCAATAGTACGTTCTTCAACGATTTCCATTGGTGCTTTTAATGCTCCTGCACGTAATAATAAGGCTAAATTACTGGCTTCAGGGGAGGTTAAGCCTGTAATTTGAAAACGTGATCCAAACTGACCTTGAATAGTCGCAGTATTAATGACTTCTTCAGTTTTACGTTTATGCTTAACTTCTTTACCATTAACGATCTTGGTTTCTATTTTATGTTCAATGAACACAACAGCCATTGGTTTACCGATGTTTTCACCTGTAGTTTTAAACATACGTTTAGCCCCTTGGCTATTTAAACGTACACTTGCCATAGGCTGTCCAGAGGTTTGATCAAAGCCTGCTGCCGCATCATTGATTTGGTTTCCTGTGACAATTACTTCACGTTTTAAGAGCACACTGCTGCCATTACGACGTTTATAACTACGGGAGTTGTATTTGCTCGCGCCTTCATCAGCCACTAAACGAAACTCTAAGGTAGCAGTCGCGCCTAAGATTTCTTTAGCCCGTGCGGTATCTTGTACCCCTGGGAGTTGCACAACAATCCGATCAATACCTTGGCGTTGAATCACAGGTTCTGCCACCCCTAATTCATTCACACGATTACGTAAAGTGGTAATGTTTTGCTCTAAAGCTTGCTCTGCATTTTCTTTTAATGCTTGCTCTGTAAAAGCTAAATGTAAACCAAATAAGTTTCCATCAACGCCATCAACAGGCAACACCTGTAACATTGGGTAATCAGTCGTGATCTTTTTCAATGCAGCTTCACGGTAGCTTTCTTTAGCAAATTTTAAATCCAGCCCCCCTTGACCTAAAGAACGCGCCACGCCTTTATAGCGAATTTTATTTTCACGGAAAAGGCTACGCAATTCAGCGACTAAACGTTCTTCATCTTGTTTCACCGCAGTGTCCATGTCCACTTGCATTAAGAAGTGCACACCCCCACGTAAATCAAGACCAAGGTACATAGGTTCCGCCCCTAAGGCACGTAACCATGCAGGTGTTGCAGGAGCAAGATTTTGCGCTACAACATAATTTTTTAGTGTATCTTTTAAATGTGAATACACTTTTAATTGAATTTCAGTGTTATCAAGACGTACTAATACACGCTGGATATCACGTTCAATACGATAGTCAGCAATCCCTAGGTTTTTTAACTCCGCTTCCACTGTATTTTGTAAGTTAACATCAACTTTTTCATTACGTGCGTAAGCAGGTGAAATTTGTACCGCAGGATCTTCCCCAAATAGGTTCGGTAAGGCATATAATGTACATAAGGCAATCACTGCCCCAATTAACATATATTTCCAAAGTGGATAATGGTTCATTCGTTGTCCGTTGATTTTTTAGATATTAATCATCTTTCTTGCTAGCAAGTTCTTTTTCTTTTTTACCAGAAAATGTACCTTTAATTGTACCTTTTGGTAACACTGTATTCACAGCCTGACGTTGTACTTTCACCTCAGTGTTAGGGGCAATTTCGACTAAAATGAAGTTTTCATCTAAATCAAGTACTTTCCCTGCAAGCCCGCCATTAGTCACAATTTCGTTGCCTTTGGATAAAGCTTCCACCATCTCTTTGTGCTCTTTGACACGCTTTGTTTGTGGGCGAATAAGTAAGAAGTAGAACACAACAAATAAGATGATTAAGGGGATTAAACTGGCAAAGCCATTTCCAGCTCCTGCACCACCCGCTTCAGCCATCGCACTACGAATAAAAAAATCCATGTTTTTTCCTTTACAAAATAAACTAAAATTAAAAATGAAAAAATAAAATTCAAACGTTACAGTATGCCATAATCAATGCGTCTATTATATGGCTTTATCAATAGCTCAATACTGTTTTTACCGTGTAATTTTACCTAAATAAAGCTATAGTGTAACAGTCTCAATGACAAACTTTATTTTTAACCCGTCTATATATCAATAATTCCTGATGAAAAAGCAGTGCGAAAGGATAATTATGCAACCAGAGGAAGCGAAAACATTAGTGTTTAACCATTGGCACTATTTAAATAAGCTCGCTAGAAAACGCTTCCCCCAAGATAGCCAACTCGCGGAACAAGCAATTGATTATATGCTCGATAAATTAGAAAAGAATAATTGGCAGCGTGTATGCAGCTATCAAGGAGGCGGATTTACCGCTTTTATCACTGTTGTGGCAAATCGCTTATTTATCGATTTTGCACGGAAAGTGGGCGAGATACCCTATGTTCCTCGTTGGATTGCTCAGCAAGGTGAATTGTGGAAGAAAATTTATTTTATGCTCACGGTGAAAAGTTTATCTAAATATGAAATAGCAGAAACCCTCATAAATAGCGTTCAAGCTGTTGATTATTCACGTGAAGACATTGAAAATATTATTCAACAAATTAGCCAAAAAGAGCGGATTAAACCAAAGAATACCAGCGTTTCTATTAATAATGACTATGAAAATATAGAAAGTAGTCTGTCTACAACGACTACACCTGTTGATGAGTTAGAGCAGGTACAAAATAGTTCACATTTAGATATGTTGTTTTTAGCCATTCATGCATTACAAAATAATGTGGAAGCAGAAGATACGTCTATTTCACCAAAAATGAAAGCATGGGTGATGAAGCTAAAACAACATATGCAGCTAAGTGCTGAAGAGTATGTATTTTTAACGATGGTATATCGCGATGGTTTGAAAGTGGTTGAAGCGGGACGACGATTGCAACTTAATGCAAATCAGTCCAGTGGACGACATAGACGTTTACTTGCCCGCCTACAACACGCCTTCACCAGTGCAGGATTGGAGAGTGAACTACGTTTACTATTAGATTAAATGATAAAAAATAGGGTACAAAGCAATGAGCAGGTCACACACTAGTTCAAAAGATGAACATTTACACATGCTGTTAACTTTAGCCGCAAACAGTCAAACAGAAGTCCAACACAACTGCCCCTCTGATCATGATATGACATTATTTGTATCAGGACAGTTAGAGGCGACACAACATGAAAAAATGTTAACACATTTTTCCAGTTGTCAGGACTGTTACAGCCAATGGCAAATGTTAGCAGATGATTTTGAAGAGATTCCACTTGGCTTAAAAGTTAAAACAGAAAGTCGTTTTATGTTATCAAAGTGGCGTGATTGGTTAAATCCAACCAGTTTAACGTGGGCGACTGCCTGTTTATTATTGATGTTAGTGACTGTCCCCATGTTAATGCCAACTGAAAAAGTACATTTATTAGAGTCTGGTTATGCCTCATTACAGCAAACAGCCCCCCAGCAACTGCCACAATTAGCACAACATTTTCATGAACAAATCAGCTCTCAATCAGGGGTTTTAAGCTTTAGTGAGACCGTTCCTGCTCCTGAGCAGCTTGCCTTTAGTCAAGGTATTAAAGCAGGCGTCTCTTATTTAGATCATGCTGAGTTTACAGAAGAGATGGATACCAGTATCCCTGAGTTAGTAGATTATTATAATTTTGGACGCTGGTTAGTGTTGCTCTGGTCCAGTACACAGGTGACAACCCCCTTACCTAGTCAATTTTGGCAGCAACAACAACAACTTTTCAGTGATTATCAAGCCAAAATACACTCTCCTGAGTTTGATCACTCTATCAAAATATTACATACATGGTTGCCACAATTTCCAACTAAAAACCTAGAGGTTTATGAAAAATTTAACCGTAATTTAACCTTAACGCTAAGCGCACTTAAATAAAGCGACTTATGTACACTAAATTTTGTATTTTACTTTTATTAGTCAGTTGTCATTCAATCTCTTTTGCAGCGGTTGATGAGCAAGCTGGTTTTTACATCGAACGTTTCGGACGTGCTGATAGTAAAGATCCCTTAGTTGCAAGAGCATACAAGGTTTTTCAGCGTGTAAAAGCCGTTGCAGATAAAAAGCAGCATCGTTGGGCTAAGTTAATTATTATTAACCAAACGAGACAGTTGTTTGCTGTGGCATTACCTGATGGCAACATTGTGTTATCAAAACATGCGATTGATCGTAGTTATAAAAATGTTAAGAAACAGCAAGGGGATGCACGTTTAGCTTTTATTTTTGGGCATGAATTGGCACACTTAGCCAATGATGATTTTTGGCATAAAGAGTTTTTCCAAGCTGTTAAAGCAAAAGATATTCGCCAGATTTTAAAACGCTATGATAAAAACTCAGCCAAAACAAAAGAAATTGCTGCGGATGATCGGGGTTTTGTCTATGCGGCTATGGCTGGGTACGATGTACAGTTTTTAGCCCGTTCTGATAACTTTTTAGATGCTTGGCAAGGACAAGCTCCTAAACAGGTAATCCACCCACAAGCAAAAGAGCGTAAGCAATTATTAATCTCTCGTTTTACAACACTTTTAGATAAGCTCAGTCTGTTTAAAATTGGGGTGCAACTCAGTCATTTTGATCGCTGTGATGATGCAATTTATTTTCTAACTGATTTTCAAAAATATTTTCCTTCGCGTGAAGTACTCAATAATTTAGGTTATTGTCATTTACAAACAGCTAAAAATTTATTGCATGACCCCAAAGCTTTATATTGGACACCCAGTTTATTAGATACAGAGAGCTTATTAGCCAAATTTTCACGGGGGAGTACACGGGGTATTGAAGAAAATTATACTTCTTCCTCTGCCCAACATTTAGAGCGTGCACGAGAATTATTAATTGCTGCCACACAAGCGGATAAATATTATATTCCTGCTTTTGTAAATTTAGCGATTACTAATTTATATTTAAATGAAGTGTATGATGCCCGTGCAGCCATAGAAAAAGCCTATCATTTAACTAAAAAAGCCAAGCAAGATACCCAGAATATTGAAGCCCTAAGAGCGATTATTTTATATAAAGAAGGGGAAGGTGGTACGGATACATGGGTACAGGCAATGGATACATTACGTACCTTAGCCCAACAGCCCAATGCCTCACCCATGGTGATTTATAATACCGCTTTATTATTAAAATTACGTAAACGTTCAGGAGATGATGTATTGTGGCAACGCTTATCTCAACAAGTAGCTGATTTACCAATTGAAATACAATCTATTGTGTGTGAAAAATATGAGTGTACCTATCCTAATCAGTTAGAAAAAATAAAAACATGGCAACGTGTTGTTCCTATGGGCACTTATATCAAAGGAAAAGCTGAGCTTCAATCAAAGTTAAAAAAATGGCAAAAAACCTATTATGATCTAGGCACTGAATTGTATGGTGATATTTATCACAAACCTGCCCAAAATATATCATTATTAACTTTGGTTGGTTATACAGAACTATTAAGTTTTAAACCTAAAACCCCTGTAAAAGTTGATCAGCTTGATCAGTATTGTGGTAGTTATTTACAGCAACAAACCACCGCAACAGGGCGCGTTATTTCCTGTGATGATTGGGCAGCATTAATATATCAGGGAGAAAATACTGTTGCAGAAGTATGGATAGGTTATAAAGATTAAGGTTATTTATTGATCTATTAGCTATTATATAGCGATATCATACTAAAAATAAAAAAGGCATTTATCATCATTGATAAATGCCTTTTTTATATTGAGCTGCTTATAATAAGTAATGGCTATGTTAAACCTGACCAAAGGTCATGCGATCAACACCTGCATAATCTTGACGAGTTTCTACAGATTGAAAACCATGTTGTATAAATAACTCACGTACTGCTTGCCCTTGATGATACCCATGTTCAACTAATAACCAACCATTTGGATATAAATAACGCGGAGCCTCTGTAGCTAACTCACGTATATCATCTAAACCATCTTCTCCTGCAACCAATGCAGTCAAGGGCTCGCGACATACTCCTTGTTCACTTAAATGTGGATCATTTTCACAAATATAAGGAGGGTTAGAAACAATACAATCAAATTTTTGCCCTGTTAAAGCACTAAACCACATGCTTTCAATACATTGTATAGGTAAATTCAAATGGTTTGCATTCTCTTGGGCAACCGCTAAAGCAGCGGGCATTCTATCTGTTGCGGTAATCGTTGATTGAGGATATTCAGAGGCTAGAGCTAATGCAATTGCACCCGTACCTGTACCTAAATCAAGTAATTTTAATTTGGCACTTTGATCTGGGTACAATTGTAATACTTGCTCAATTAATACCTCTGTATCTGCACGAGGTACTAAGGTATCAGCCGTCACTTTTAAGGCTAAAGACCAAAATTCTTGCATTCCCAGCAAATAGGCAACAGGCTCTCCTGCACAGCGGCGTTTTAGCAGAACTTGTAGCTGGGTATAATTTTCTTTAGACAGTTGCTTTTCTGGCCATGTCATCAGGTAGCTACGTGATACCTGTAATACATGGGCGACAAGCAAGTCAGCATCTAAGCGTGCTGAGTCAGAACAGGCATCCAACTGCTGGCTTGCCTGCTGTAACACTTGTTTAATTGAGTAATCCATTAATGTACTAAATAACGGCGTATACCTTCAAAGTTTTCAGCCAATAAAGGAATATCTTCATAAGCTAGACAAGGTAGCTCTGCTAACAATGGGGCATTAATATGAGATGAAATTGTATCAATAGAAGAGCGTGCATCAAATTTCGGATCTAAATGATTTGCTACCCAGCCCACTAATTCACAGCCGTCATTGATAATACTTTCTGCTGTCAGTAATGCATGATTAATACAACCTAAACGCACACCCACCACTAAAATCACTTTTGCATTTAAGTGTTTAACTAAATCTTTCATACTTTCAGATTCATTTAAAGGTACACGCCAGCCTCCCGCTCCTTCTGCAATCACTAAATCAGATTTATCACATAATTGCTGATGGGCTTGTTGAATCGTTTCAATGCTAATACGTTGTTGTACATGCTCTGCTGCAAGATGGGGTGCCATAGGCTTAGGCAGTGCATAAGGGTTGATTTCTTCATAAGGAGCTTTGATTGCACTGTATTCAGCTATTTGCAGTGCATCATCATTACGCCAACCATTACGCGTATAATTACAGCCTGCTGCAATGGGCTTCATCCCTGCTACTTGCACACCTTCTATATTAAGATGATGTAATAATGCTAAGGTACACCATGTTTTACCAATTTCAGTATCAGTACCAGTAATAAACCATGTAGGGGTCATTATTTTCGTCCTCCAATATGGGAAACGGGGATGCCAATATCACCATCAACATCATTATTTTGTTTTAATTGTTGCCCAATTGCATGACCATATACAATTTCAAATGTCGCAGGCAAGCCTGATTCAGAGCGTAAGGTCTCATAGGCTGCCATCATTGCTTTAAATTTATTTTTTCCTGTTAACCCTTTTGCACGTCCAGCAGTCACATTGTGTGCGCCAATTTCTTTTAGCCAATGCATGAGTGCAAAGGTATCATTATAGTGGTAGGTCAACCAATCAATATCCATGACAGGGTTTTTAAGCTGTGCATACAATAATGCATCACCAATATCATGCATATCAACAAACTGATTTACGTGACTGTGTGTGGAGTCAACTTGTGCCCAACTTTGACGTAATTCAGTTAAAGTATCAGGGCCAAATGTTGAAAAAAGGAGTACCCCATCTGGGCGCAAAATACGTGCAAACTCACTGAATACACGGGGTAAATCATTACACCATTGCAACATAAGGTTAGAAATCACTAAATCAACACTACTTGTTTGAAACGGCAAATAAGCCGCATCAGCACAGATAAAATGATGATGTTTGGCTTGCAATAAAGTTTTATGCCAAGGGATTTGTTTGCGGGCTTCACCTAACATAGGTAAGGCCTGATCAACAGCATACACATGCGCCTGCTTATATTTTTTTGTTAAAGCAGCCGCAATACGCCCTGACCCTGTCCCTATGTCAACACAGGTTTTAGGTTGAAAGTCAGTTAAAAAATCTAAGCGTTCAAGTAAGCGTTCTCCCACATCCTTTTGTAATAGGGCTGCTTTATCATATTGGCTCGCCGCCGCTCCAAACGCTTCAGAGACTGTATTTTTATCAAGATACGCGGGAGAGTCCGACTTCATTAAAAAACCCTTCAAGTAATGTAAGAAATAATTCAGGATGAGAAAGAAAAGGCGTGTGTGCAGCAGGCTTGATACAAATTTTACGTACCTGTGGCCACCACTTTTGGCAATCATCAGCCATTCCTGCTGGGACTAGAGCATCATGACCTCCTAAATAAATTAAAGAAGGACATTGGATCTGCTGAAGTTGATTACGTAAATCAACAGACAGTAATAGATCTAAGCCTTGGCGTAAAGCATCAGCCTGTGCATAGCCTGCTTCTTGCATAAAGCGGTGTAAACTGCGTAATTGTTTACGTGCATCAGGGCTGTCTTTTACCTGTAAGGCAAGGAAGCGGCGAATCGTGCCTGCGGTGTCTTTTTCCAGTTGTTTGGCAAAATCTTGTAGTACTTTAGGCTGCATAGCATGTTCCCAATCCTCATCTTTAATAAAACGAGGTGAGCTACCTATTGAGACTAAACCACGTACTGATTCAGGATGATAAAGCGCGACAGCGGTAGCAAATAAGCCTCCAAGTGACCAACCCATCCATACGGCATCTTTTGGTAAGGCATCGCTGAGCAGTTGTGCAATATCTGCTAAATTATAATCACACATAGGGCTTTGACCATGCCCCGGTAAATCAACTTGATAAACACGCCACTGTTTTGCTAACTGGCTTGCAGTCGTATCCCAAATACGTCCATTAAACCCCCAACCATGCAAAAGGATCAGAGGTTCCCCCTGACCCTGTACTGTAATATGTAAACTCATTTGGTGTTTTTCTGTACTTTTATTTATTTTTATGTCTTTTTTAAGCTATGCGTCACTTTTTTCTTCATTTTTTGAGGCAAGAGCTTGTGCATTTTTATGGCTTAAAATCTTATCACGCCATATGCGAGTTTTAGCTTTAATTGTGTGAATATCTAGTGTGGTTAAAACACGAGATTTTAAAATATGTTTACCTGCGACCCATACATCAGTGACTTTATCGCGCCCTACCGCATAAATAAGGTGTGAAAGTGGATTGTACAAGGGTTGGGTTTCAATTTCTGATAAATCAATTGCTGTAATATCAGCTGATTTTCCGGCTACTAAGGATCCTGTTGTCTCTACAATCCCTAAAGCCTTTGCCCCATTAATGGTCGCCATTTCTAATATTTGCATAGCGGGGAGACTGCTGGCATCTTTATTGGCGACTTTCCCTAATAGAGCAGCCGTACGCATTTCACCTAATAAATCTAAATCATCATTACTGGCAGCCCCATCTGTCCCCAATGCGACATTAATGCCTGCCTCACTCAATTTCACCACAGGGCAGACACCGCTTGCTAGTTTCATATTAGATTCAGGGCAATGTAAAATATGCACCCCCCGCTCAGCTAATAGTTCAATCTCACTACTATTGAGCTGTGTCATGTGTACAGCCATCAGCTTTTCATCTAATAAACCTAATTTATGTAAACGAGTGAGCGGGCGTACACCTTGCTGCTCAATCCCTTGGTTTACTTCTTGCGCTGTTTCATGGATATGCATATGCATACGAATATCTAATTTATCTTGGGCACGCTTAATGAGCTTAAAGGCATTATCAGAGACAGTGTATGGGGCATGAGGTGCCCATGCTGTGGTAATCAAGGGTGAATCAGTAAATTGCTGATGAACACTGTGACCTTTTTTAATGTATTCTTGAATATCATTTGCCCATGTTGTGGGAAAATCGATAGCAAGTAATCCTAAGGTTGCTCGAACACCTGCCTGATTTGCAACCTCACCCACTACATCAGGATAAAAATACATATCTTGAAAACAGGTGATACCGCCTCTTACCATTTCAGCAATCGCTAACTTTGTTCCATCTTTGACAAAATCTGTATCGACACAGGCTTGTTCAACAGGCCAAATATAATCTTCTAACCATACTTGTAAAGGTAAATCATCGGCATAACCACGTAGTAAATTCATTGCTGCATGGGTATGGGTATTAATTAGCCCAGGGATTAATACATGCCCCGGAAGACGATAAATAATACTGGGCGCAAAATGGCTGACCGCTTCATTGCTGGGTACAATACCAACAATTTTATCATCCTTAATCGCTAAAGCATGATGTTCATAGATGACATTTGCAGGTTCAACAGGAATAATCCAACCCGCATAAATAAGCGTATCGACACGTTGCATAAAGTCTTTTATCCAAAACAGAAACAAAAAGAAAGGTGAATAGGCATTAAATCAGTGATGTTAAGGCTTTAATAAAGGCTTGGTTTTCTTCAGGTGTACCCACTGTAACGCGTAAACAGTTACTCAAACTGGAATGCCCCCCATCCAAACATTTAATTAAAATCCCTTTTTCTTTCAAACCGTCAAAAATGGTACGTGCATTATCAATACGGAATAATAAAAAGTTTGCCTGACTATCCCATACTTCAACCCCAGCAAGCCCTGCTAATGCATCACTTAATACACTACGTTCAGCACAAATTTTTGCTGTTTGTGCTTCAAAAATAGGATAGTGTTGTAATGCAAATTCAGCACTGATTTGTGTCAATACATTGATATTATAAGGTAAGCGGGTTTTTTCAATTTCATTCATCCAATCAGGATGCCCTGCAAGGAAACCAAGACGTAAACCTGCTAAACCTAATTTAGACACAGTCCGCATGACTAATAAATTAGGGTACTCTTCTATTTTCTGCATAAAGCTTTCTTCAGCAAAAGCTTCATAAGCTTCATCAATCACCACTAACCCCTCTGTACTTTGTAAAATCATTTCAATATCACTGGTACTAAAAGCATTACCTGTTGGATTATTAGGGTAAGCAAGAAAAATTACTGCAGGATGGTAGGTTTCAATCGCTTCTAAAAAAGCAAAAATATCAAGACTAAAATCATGGGGTTGCAGTGGCACACCGACATAACGCATTCCCACAATGTCTGCTAACATTTTATACATCACAAAACTGGGTTCAGGGGCGAGTACAATATTATCATTATGATTCAAACATAAAATAAGCATCTGAATGAGTTCATCAGACCCATTACCTAATACAATATCTGCACACTCTGGTACGTTAAATGTATCACGTAAGCTCTTCTTTACACTCTCTGCACTGGGATCAGGGTAACGATTAATCGGGGCATGACTAATTTTTTCCTGCCATGCTGCAATAAGCTCATCAGACCATGTATAAGGATTTTCCATAGCGTCTAGTTTTACCATGCCTGTGGCATCAGGGACATGATACGCTGAAAGTTTACATATTTCTGGGCGTATCCAGTCAGTCGTATTAATCGTTGTCATTTCATCTAGCCCATCGGTAGAGTATATATGCGTGTTCATCTTACTCAGTTAGAACACGCATGAGAGGTACAAATTAAGGGTTATAGGAGGTTATTTATTGTTCTTTACGAATACGGTACTCTGCAGAACGTGCATGAGCTGTTAGCCCTTCACCACGTGCTAAAACAGAGGCAATTTGTCCTAAATCATGTGCCCCTTGTGCAGAGCAGTTAATTAAGGAGGAGCGTTTTTGAAAATCGTATACACCTAAAGGAGAAGAGAAACGCGCGGTACGTGATGTGGGTAATACGTGGTTTGGTCCTGCACAATAATCACCTAAGGCTTCTGCTGTATAACGTCCCATAAAAATCGCCCCTGCATGGCGAATTTTTTCCACCCATTTTTCAGGTTCTGCAACCGATAATTCTAAATGTTCAGGCGCAATAAAATTAGCAACTTCCATTGCCTCTTCTAAATCTTTTGCTTGGATAAATGCAGCCCGATCAATTAAGGATGTTTTGATAATCTCTTTACGGGGCATTTCTTCTAGTAAGCGGCAAACACTGTCATACACTTTACCTAGGAATACAGCATCAGGGCTGACTAAAATAGCTTGAGCTTGTTCATCATGCTCTGCTTGGGAAAATAAATCCATTGCGATCCAATCGGGATCAGTATCTCCATCACAAACAACTAAAATTTCTGAAGGACCTGCAATCATATCAATGCCGACTGTGCCAAACACCATGCTTTTTGCGGTGGCAACAAAAATATTCCCCGGCCCGACGATTTTATCTACTTTAGGAACGGTTTCTGTACCGTAAGCTAACGCTGCCACAGCTTGCGCACCACCAATAGTAATCACTTTATCTACTCCAGAAATGGCAGCCGCAGCTAAAACCATATCGTTGAGAACATTATCAGGGGCAGGCACAACCATAATA
>Ga0193953_1000003_pt1 | contig 124848 bp, 115 predicted proteins | sample BB_4_MG_FD_140325 | JGI IMG/M metagenome (GOLD analysis project Ga0193953, IMG submission 140325) | Microbial mat bacterial communities from the Broadkill River, Lewes, Delaware, United States - BB_4_MG | ecosystem: Environmental > Aquatic > Freshwater > River > Microbial mats | place: USA...
CCCTGATAGGCTTGACTGCACAAAAATAACTTTTCCAAATAATTGGCAGCCTGATGCCACAGGGTTTATTGTTGAAGATAAGTATACTGTTAATTTTGGTATAGCTGGAAAATCAAACCCTAGTGCGGTAACGTTTAATAGTATGGGACGACCCGTTGCTAACACAAATACGTCTTTAGAAAATGATTGTGATAACGGTTGCACCATCAATGTTCAACACGGAACCGATACCCCACTGCAAATAGAGATCGAATCAGAGGGTTATATTCATGCGAAATAGACCTACTGCCCTATCAAAAAAGTATACTAAACTTGCCTCTGGCTTTACGTTAATAGAGTTAATTGTCGGTATCGTTGTGTTATCAATATCCTTATCGATTGTTTCAATATTGATAGCCCCAACCGAGCAAAAAAGTGCAGACCAAATACTACAAGTTAAAGCGGCAGAACTTGGTCAAAGCTTATTAAATGATATTAGCTCACGCGCGTTTGATGAAAAATCAGATATGGTTGGTGGTTTACTACGTTGTGGTGAACCTAAGTCTGATGGCTCTGCCAATCCTTGCACAGATGAGGTGAATTTTGGGCCAGATACCGTATTAGGTATAACAGAAACGAGAGCGACTTATAATGATGTTGACGATTTTGATGAATATGCACAACGTTATAATGCTCAAGGTGAAGGTTTGCACGCCAGTTATACAAATTTTACAATTTATATAGACGTAACGTACGACGGCGCCTCTTTAGGTTTAGCTCACCGAGCAGCGAAAAAAATAACCGTTACCGTTACGACGCCTTTAGGCACTGAGATAAAATTCGCAACCCATAAGGCAAATTTTTAATGCTTAATTCTCAATCAAGGCAAAGCGATGTTAAACAAAAGTGTCCAAACCAACAGGCTTTAATTAATAAAAACAATGGCTTTACACTATTAGAGTTAATTATCGTTATTATTATCCTTGGTGTTATGTCTTTAGGGATAACGAGTTTTATATCATTGAGTACGCAAACTTATTTAAATGTTAGCGAGCGTGATGATTTGTTATCAAGCGCGCGATTTGCTATTGAAAGACTCAATAGAGAAATCAGAAATGCAGTGCCCAATAGTATCAGAATCACACCAATTACTCCATTTACTACACAGCAATGCATTGAATTTATCCCAATTAAAGCCAGTACTATTTATACTGATGTTCCTGTAGTGCCTGACAACAAACGAGCGAATATTGATGTTGTTAACTTTGTTAATTCTCAAGATGCTCCATTTAGTAGTTGCTCTGGTACTTGTCTCGATTACATTGTGGTTTATCCACTGACACCATCAGATGTTTATGATTTTGATATAAACTCAGGTGATGGTAAAGTGACACAATTGAAACCGTTTTCTGGTTTAATAGGGGATATTTGGACTGTACCGATTGAGCCTACTGGCGGAATGGTATTTGAGCAACATTCGCCCACTGACAGGCTTTATGTGTTTGACTCAACCGTGTCTTATTGTGTTAGTAATTTTCAGTTAAAACGCTTTCAAGGGAGTAATTTTGAGCCATTTCAATCATTAACCCCCGTGGGCAGTGAGTCATTAATGGCTGAGAATGTAACATTTGACAAAGATGATCCGCCTTTTGTTTATTCGCCAGCGTCTTTGCAAAGAAATGCTGTTGTGCAAATTAAACTAAATTTTAATCGCGATGGTGAAGAAATTGTGTTTAATAATGATGTACACATTGAAAATATTCCGTAGTTAACAGCCAATATTGTTAATGTTACTAGCCTTGTAACCACTGGGTTTGCTTGCTTTTTATTTGCATGTTTATTAACTTAACGTTAACGTTGTTTTATGAGTGTCATAATGATTAACACCAAATGATAAATCGCTTATTCCAACTCTCTAAAGTACCTTCTACAGTTGAAAAACAAAGAGGTAGCGCCCTTATGATGACGTTATTTATTATTATTGTGTTAATGTTGCTTGGTAATGCCTTGATTCGTGTTTTATCAACCAGTAGTGAGGCTATTGCACAAGAGGTAATTGGCACTCGCGCTTATATGGCTGCTAATTCTGCGATGCAAGCGGAATTGCAAAAGTTATTTCCGTTAAATCCCGTCACTGGATCAGCAACTTATTGCACTACACCCGTAACGGCAAGCTATGATTTTTCAGACCAAGCAGGGTTGTATCACTGTGAAGCTTTTACCAAATGTGAGGAGTATGCTACCAATACTACAACAGGTGAAAAATTCTACCGCTTAACCAGCACGGGGACATGTGATAGCTCTACTATGGACAGTACCAGAAAAATTCAAGTAGAAGCGAGGAGCTTACCATGATTCATCGTTTGATATGGCTTCTTTTTCTATTGCTTGCCGTAATCCCCCATACATACGCGGTGGACTGTTTAACTATTTTTCCATCAGGATGGCGTCAGAATACGCCAGCAAATGAACAATTAATTAACTTTCCGACTAACACCTCAGGTAATACGCTAACTAATGGTGCCATTTTACCTCGCGGTGATAATTTATACTCAAATTCGAATCTTGGAAGTCAAGGTGAAATTTTTGTTGGTGCAGTAACCGGTACAGAAAAAACCGCTCGATTATTTTTTAGATCTTCGGTTAGTTGGCAAAATGTCAAGATCAATGAAAATGGTAATCCAGAAGACCTAATCATAGTTGTTGATGGCAGTTTACAAATATCAGGTGATGACACCGTTATCAATGCCATTATTTACGTAAAAGGAGCAACAGCAATAAGTGGTAATGGCATAATAAATGGCGCGGTGACTACTTTAGGAAGTGCTACTAGTTTTAGTGTTAACTACAATGCCAGTAACATCATCAATGCTGATTTTAATGGTATGTGTGAATCGTCGGTTGCTCCCATAGCAGAATACCGCTTTGACGAAACCGAATATGCAGATATACCGAGTGAAATAGTCGATAGTATTGGCGGCTTCAACGGACAAGCTAAATCTAGCCAACCAATAGAAGAAGGTGTGGTCTGTAATGCTATTGATCTTTCTGCAACAGGAACTTCTGATTATGCGACTTTACCTAAAAATATTTTAACAGGCAAAAACGACTTTAGTATTTCTTTATGGGTCAGAACAGCTAAAACCTCAAACCAGAGTTTACTTTCGGGGGCTGGCGCTAGCAATAATGAATTACTTATGTGGTTTACGGGTGATACCAATTTTGCTCCTTTTTTAAAAGATATTACTAATGGTAGTATTAGTACACAGTCAATTGCTGATGATAACTGGCATCATTTAGTTTGGACTCGCGAAGGCAGTCAAAGTTGCTTATTTGTTGATAAACTTTTCAAGGGCTGTATTGCACAATCTGCTTTACCATTAGATATTCAAAGCCTTATTCTCGGACAAGAGCAAGACAGTATTGGTGGAAGTTTTGTTTCATCACAAGCGTTTGAAGGCTTAATTGATGAGCTTTTAGTGTTTGATAAGGCCATATCACTCGACGATGTTAGCTCTATTTATGATAACCAAACAGCAGGGTTAGGCTACGATGGTACTGCGCGTACTTGTCCTATTTCTGTTTTTCCTGAACCTGTTTTAGATTTACATTTTGATGAAACAAGTTGGAATGCAACTAATGCTGTTATTGATGTTAGTGGTAATGAGTATCATGGTAATGCGATAAATACTATACCAACGCTATCAACCCAAGGGGCAATTTGCCGTGCGGCTGATTTATCAAATTCTGGCATAAATGACTATATTACCCTAAACAGTGAAGCATTAAATAACCGCAGTAACTTTTCTATTTCTTTGTGGTATAAAACACCGAAAACGGGCACCCAAAGTATTATTTCAGGCTCAAGTGCTACAAGTTTTAATGAATTGATTTTCTGGTTTAATAATGGCAACCAATTTGGTCCTCATATAAAAAGTAATACAAAGTCGGTAATTACTAGCAGTATTTCTGATGATAACTGGCACCATTTAGTATGGACGCGATCAAGTACTAAAAATGTATTTTATCGAGATGGTGTTTTGCAAGCGGGGAGTGCCACTCTACCAAGCGGACTACTGAATATTACTAGCCTTATTTTAGGACAAGAACAAGATTCGCTCGGGGGGACGTTTGAAGCAACACAAGCAGTTGAAGGTCTAGTCGATGAACTATTGGTTTTCGGCAAGGCACTAACGCCTGCGCAGGTGAGCACTGTATACAGCAACCAAAGTTCAGGTTTAAACTTTGATGCTTCACCAAGAGTTTGCCCTTTATTGCCTGAACCTATACTAAATTTTCAATTTGATGAACCATTATGGCTGGGTGATACAAATGAAGTTATCGATGAAACGGGTAATTTTAATAGCCAATCAATTAATGGCGCTAATACGGCAAACTTAACGCCAGCTATTGCCAATAATCCTGGAACCTGTGGTTACGGAACATTTGATGGCGCTAATGATTATGTTGCCTTACCTAATTCTTTTGAAAATCAACAAGGCAGCTTTACCATAACGGCTTGGATAAAGCCAATCAATACCAATCCTGGTTCACGTATATTTGCGGATGACGAAGATAATGGCCAACAGGGTTACGCGCTAAGTTTAGGCGATCCTGGTAGTGGTAAGCTTCGTTTTTATTCTCGTGGTGTTAATCCTATTTCAGTCGACACCTTAAATAGTGTTATACCTACCAATACGTGGACATTTGTTGCGGCTGTACACAATAGTGAAACGAAAACACGACAAATTTATGTTAATGGTGTGGCGCAAACGGTTACAGGTGGTGGAACAAGTAATACCTATACAGGTACTTGGGGGGTAGATACTGGTATAGCGACCATCGGTGGTGAGTCAGACCTAGGTGAAACAGGCAATAGATTCACTGGGGCAATAGATGAAGTGCGTATGTATCAAGGTGCTTTAACTAATGCTGAAATTAATGATATTCAAAGTGAGACACATCAATGTGCGATTATTGACCATTTTGAAATTAGTCATGATGGTCAAGGGCTTACTTGTCAGCCTGAAGCTATTACGATAAAAGCATGTGCTGATGCAAGTTGCGCTAATTTGTATACAGGTCCAGCTGATGTCGCACTTTCAATAAATGGTAATCTCGATAAAATTGTCACGGTAACGGGTGGAAGTATGTCCACTAGTTTTTCATATGTTGATAGCACAAATCCTGCCACACTGAGCTTAGATAAACCTTATCAATGTAAAAATGGTGTTTCAACTAGCTGTGATGTGGTGTTTGCTGAGGCAGGTTTTATTTTAGATATTAATGGCGGTAATGATGTTCCATCATGCGATGATAGTAAGTCTTTATCTATAAAAGCAGTCAAGTTAAGTGATGATGGTGTGAGTTGTGCGCCTGCATTTGTTGGTAACCAATCACTTAAATTTGTTTTTGATTATCAAAATCCCGATACGGGCACCGTAGTGCCAATACTCGATGGTGTGAATATGGTACCCTCAGGAACGAAAAACGTAACCTTTAATGGTAATGGTGAGGCCTCATTACCGATACAATATGATGATGCAGGGCAATTACAATTTTCTGTTTCTGAGGTTATTCCCTCAGGAGTATCGACAGGTGTATTACAAAAAGTATTTTATCCAACGCAATTAGCGGTTTCTACGCCTTTAACCTCAACCGATAGTGGTGGTACGGTTACACAAAAAGCAGGGTTAGATTTTCCGATAAGTATTGTTGCTCAATGTCAAGGTGGTACTCCAACTAACAATTATGAACCGCAATCAAATAACACATTACAGTTATCTGTTCAGCAAAAAGAACCGATTGCTAATAAGGGAGTATTGGCACTTAGCAGTACTAATATTAGTGCAACAAACCAAGCACCTTTGGCAACAGCACAATTTAGCAGTGCTAACGAGGTCGCGTTAAATTTTAATGGAAGTTACAGTGAAGTCGGTATTATTAACCTAGCTGCCAAAGATAGTAATTATATGGGAAATGAGATTAGTTCTGCGGGTTTCAGTACTGTGGGGCGCTTTATTCCTGATCATTTTGACGTTGAAATCGCTGAAAATTCATTTAAAAATACCTGTACCCCAGGGGGCGATATTACCAAGTATTTTACTTATATTGGCCAACCGTTTAGTTATTTAAACCCACCAGAATTATTGATAACGGCAAAAAACACCGCAGGTGTCACCACTAAAAACTATACTGAAGGCAATTATCAGAAATTAACGTTTGATGATGTAATTCGCACATTTCCTACAGCGGATACGAGTACAGAGGGACTTGATCTAACCGATAATAGTATTGATGACGCGCCTAAAATGGCAATAATAGCGAATGTTTTTAGTGATTCAGCAATGTTGGTGTCACTTAATCCAGGTGAGATGACTTATACTTTCAAAACGACAGATAATTTTACCTTTACTAAAAATGCTAACTCGCAAGTTGGCCCATTTCAAATGAATTACGATATTGTTATTGATAGCATTAAAGATTCAGATGACGTAGATGCTAGCATTGCGTTAGCAGCCAATAATAAAGTATCGCCAACGGGGGTAAATCTTCGTTTTGGTCGTTGGGTTGTTGAGAATACCTTTGGCCCAGAAACAAGAGATTTACCCGTGCCGATGGCAGTTCAATATTGGAATGGCACGGCATTTGAAACAAATACCTATGATAACTGTACGGCATATACTGCGACTAAGTTAAGTGTTAACGATACTAATCTAAACCCAGGGACAACCTCAGCATCTGGTAGCGGTGATTTTGTTAATGGCATAGCATCTGAAGTGACTTTGTCAGCACCAGATACACCGCATCAAGGTGCAGTACCCGTTAGTTATTTGATTCCTGCTATGCCTTGGCTTCAATACGACTGGGATTGGGATGGTGTAAGCACCAGAGAGTTTAATGAAAACCCATTTGCTACGGCTACTTTTGGTCAATTTCGTGGTAATGACCGAATAATTTACCAACGAGAAGTCAATAATTAGCTCGAACAAGCATTTATAGAAATAAATGCTTGAATTATTCATTAAAAACAACTGACATAATAGAATTGACCTGAATTGTCAGGTATGATTGTTCGATCTGTTATTTGAAATAATAATACGCACTAATTAACTCGCATTTTTACAGGACATTTCGAGCTTATGTTTAAAAAATTACGCGGTATGTTTTCTAACGATTTATCAATCGATTTAGGTACAGCCAACACTCTAATTTATGTTAAAGACCAAGGTATTGTGTTGGATGAACCTTCAGTAGTCGCCATTCGTCAAGATCGCTCAGGTGGCTCAAAAAGTGTCGCTGCTGTTGGTACGGCGGCAAAATTAATGTTGGGGCGTACGCCTGGAAATATTGAAGCAATTCGTCCAATGAAGGATGGTGTTATTGCTAACTTTTTTGTGACTGAAAAAATGTTACAACACTTCATTAAACAAGTGCATAGCAATAATTTTTTACGTCCTAGTCCAAGGGTATTAGTGTGTGTTCCTTGTGGTTCAACTCAAGTAGAGCGTCGTGCAATTCGTGAGTCAGCCATGGGTGCTGGCGCAAGAGAAGTTTATTTAATTGACGAACCTATGGCAGCGGCTATTGGCGCAGGCATGCCAGTGTCGGAAGCAACTGGCTCTATGGTGGTTGACATTGGTGGTGGTACAACAGAAGTGGGTATCATTTCATTAAATGGTGTGGTTTATTCATCATCAGTACGCACTGGTGGCGATAAATTTGATGAAGCCATTATTAATTATGTACGTCGTAATTTTGGCAGCTTAATTGGTGAAGCGACAGCTGAACGCATTAAACATGAAATTGGCTCTGCTTATCCAGGGGACGAATTAGTTGAAATTGAAGTACGTGGTCGTAATTTAGCAGAAGGTGTGCCACGCAGCTTTACACTAAATAGCAATGAAATATTAGAAGCTTTGCAAGAACCGTTATCAACTATTGTAAGTGCTATTATGGTTGCCTTAGAGCAATCTCCTCCCGAATTAGCGTCAGACATTTCTGAACGCGGCATGGTATTAACAGGCGGTGGTGCATTATTAAAAGGTTTAGATCGCTTATTAATGGAAGAAACAGGTATTCCAGTCGTGGTTGCTGAAGATCCTCTAACTTGTGTCGCCAGAGGTGGTGGTAAAGCCCTAGAGATGATCGATATGCATGGGGGCGATTTATTCTCCTATGAATAAAATTGATGTTGCTTCTTTGTTATTTAATCCAATTACGGCGTTAAAAGTACTCATTGACTAGCGTTAACTCCGTGCTTTTGCTTTGTACTTGAATTAAATCCCTGTGAAGAAACAATCAATTTACCAAGGAGAATTAGAATTAATTAAACTCATTGTTAGAAATTATCAACTCGTAACTGGTTTACTATGAACCCAATTTTTAAACATGGCCCATCCCCACAGCACCGACTTGTCTTGGTGCTGTTTTGTTCTATTTTATTGATTTTTTTCGATCATAAAATGGCAAGCTTTGAATCGTTACGCGGTTACTTACAATCTATGGTAAGTCCTTTACAATACCTTGCTAATACGCCCAAAGTGGCAATGACTTGGATATCTACCAATATGGCTACGCGTAGTCAGTTGATGGAGGAAAATCAGCAATTTCGTTTAAATGAACTTAAATTTCACGAGCAAGCGATGCAGCTTGATATTGTCAAACAAGAAAATGAACGCTTGCGTACTTTACTTGCTTCGCCATTACGCAGTGAATTAAAAAAGATGGTTGCTGAAATTCTCTCTGTCGATAGTGACCCGTACACTCACCAACTTGTTATTAATAGAGGCGCTAGAGATGGCGTATACGAAGGTCAGCCCGTACTTGATGCATTAGGTATTGTTGGACAAATATTACACGTTGGGCAAACAACCTCTAGAATAATACTGATTACAGACGTTTCTCATGCTGTACCCGTAAGAGTAAAGCGTAATGGTTTAAGACTATTGGCTTCAGGGAGTGGCCAAATTGATCGGTTAAATCATAATTTTGTGCCACAAAGTGCAGACATTAAGGTAGGAGATATATTGGTTACTTCGGGCTTAGGTGGAAAATACCCTGAAGGCTATCCCGTTGCGACTATTTCGTTTGTTAGTAATAATGAATCAAGAGAGTTTGTTAAAGTTTACAGTACACCTATTGCTGAAATAGATCGCTTACGTTATTTATTATTATTGTCAACAAAAGATCCTGTCAGTATTTTTGCACCTAAACCGCAAACTAAAGATCAAAGTAATGTTCAGCCTAAACCTATGTCTAAACCCCAACTAAAGGTGAATGAATAATGTTTGCTCATAATGGTGTTATGATATTGCTGACATTATTGATTGCTGTAATGGCTAGTATAATGCCTTTACCATTAAGTGTTGACGCCTTCAGGCCAGACTGGGTACTTATTGTGCTTATTTATTGGTGCATGGCCTTACCAGGGCGAGTTAATATAATCACAGCCTGGATAATGGGTTTTTTAATGGATGTGTTGCTCGGTTCCGTATTAGGTGTTCATGCTGCCGCTATGGCTATATCTGTTTTTATTGTGGTAGAAAATTATCAAAAAATACGAAACTTTTCTATTTGGCAACAAGCACTTATTACAGGGGTTTTATCTGCTTTATACCATTTAATTGTTTTTTGGTTACAGCGGTTTTTGATTGATGCCTTTTTTATTAGCAGTTATTTATATCCTGTGATTACAACTGTTGTGTTGTGGCCATGGGTATTTTATTTATTGCGTAAAGTACGTCGCCATTTTTCTATTACATAATTAATCACTTGGGGTTGCATGAAACAACTAATTTTGGCTTCACAATCGCCTAGGAGAAAGGCACTGTTAACGCAAATAGGCTATCAATTTATCACCCAAGCAGCTGATATTAACGAATCAGTAAAGCCAAATGAAAATGCTACAGATTATGTAGTTCGCTTAGCTAAAGAAAAAGCTCAAGTCATTTTTTCATCGTTACCAACGCACCAACAACTACATACTGTGGTATTGGGTTCTGATACGAGTGTGGTAATAGAAAATGAAATATTAGGTAAGCCAGCCAATGAAGCACAATGCATTGCCACACTGCAGCGTTTGTCGAATAAGCAACATCAAGTGTTTACAGCTATTGCTGTGGTTAGTAAAAATAAAAATAGCCAACAACACAAAAATAATGTGTTGAGTACATTAGTTGAAACACAGGTTCAGTTTAAATTGCTAACGGTTGATGAAATAAAAGCCTATTGGCGCACAGGAGAACCATGTGATAAAGCAGGTTCTTATGGTATTCAAGGGATAGGTGGTCAATTTGTGACTACAATTAATGGTAGTTACTCAGCCGTTGTTGGTTTACCCTTATATGAAACAGTACAGCTTTTGGAGTGCGTAGGCTTACCATCAAGCCTATCTCAAATAAAAATTAAGGATTAATATCAAATGAGTAGTGAACTATTAATCAATGTAACCCCAAGTGAAACGCGTGTTGCGTTAATTGAACATGGCTCTTTGCAAGAAGTTCATATTGAACGTGAAGCCAAGCGAGGTATTGTCTCAAATATTTATTTAGGTAAAGTTATTAGAGTGCTACCAGGTATGCAAGCGGCATTTATTGATATTGGCTTAGATAAAGCCGCATTTTTGCATGCTTCAGATATCAATTCAAAACTCATTTTGAATGAAGAGACTGAACAGGTACCTGATATTCGTGCTTTGGTGCATGAAGGACAGCATTTAATGGTGCAAGTGGTTAAAGACCCGCTTGGTTCAAAAGGAGCCCGCTTAACGACAGACATCACAATTGCTTCTAGGTATCTTGTATTAATGCCACATGCAAGCCATGCAGGTATTTCACAGCGTATTGAGGATATTGAAGAACGAAAACGCTTGAAAAAAATTGTCAGTCCTTATTGTGACGATCAACAAGGTTTTATTGTTAGAACCGCAGGCGAAGGGGCGGGTACAGAAGAGCTAAAACATGATGCAGAGTTTCTTTGTAGGGTTTGGAAGAAAGTAAAAGAACGAAAACAGCGCAAACAAGTTGATTTACCCTTATACCAAGATTTATCACTATCATTACGCGTATTAAGAGATTTTGTTGGTGTTAAGTTTGAACGTATTCGTGTTGACTCTAAATTAACTTATGATCAACTTATTTCTTTTACTCAAGAGTTTGTGCCTGAATTAACTCAGGTGATGGAGTATTATCCAGGCGAAAGGCCTATTTTTGATTTATTTTCGGTGGAAGTTGAAATACAACGGGCATTACAGCGTAAAATTGAACTTAAGTCAGGTGGTCATTTGGTTATTGATCAAACTGAAGCTATGACAACAATAGATATTAATACAGGCGCTTTTGTTGGTCATCGAAATCTTGAAGACACTATTTTTAGTACTAATATCGAAGCAACTCAAGCAATTGCAAGGCAGTTAAGGTTAAGAAATTTAGGTGGTATTATCATTGTTGATTTTATTGATATGCACAGTGAAGATCACAAACGACGTGTTTTAAATAGTTTAGAAATGGCGATGGCAAAAGACAATGTTAAATTTAGTGTGCACGGTTTTTCTTCGTTAGGTTTAGTTGAAATGACACGTAAACGAACGAGAGAAAGTTTGGAGCATATTTTATGTGGTGAATGTCCTGTATGTACAGGGCGTGGTAACCTGAAAACTGTGGAAACGGTTTGCTTTGAAATTTTACGAGAAATTGTGCGAGTAAACCGCGCCCATGAGGCAGATAAGTTTATTGTTTATGCTGCTTCGGCCGTAAGTGAATTTTTAGTTAATGACGAATTTCATAGTTTAGCAGAGGTTGAAATGTTTATTGGAAAATCAATAAAAGTGCAAACTGAAACTATGTATTCCCAAGAACAATTTGATGTAGTCATGATGTAGTAAAGACTAGCAAACTCATCGTTCAAGAGCTTAATTGTAATGATAGGAAAATGATTTTTAATGTCGATTGTAAGCGTCTCTAATCGCTGGCTTAACCGTCTTTATAAAATGCTGGCAATTTTGCTTGTATTATTGGCGGTATTGATCAGTGCATTACGTTTATTTTCACCTTATGTGGAGCATTATCGACAAGACTTTCAAGATTACATCAATGCTAATAATCAGACTAATCTTGTGATTGGTGGTTTAGGTATGAATTGGCAACGTTCAGGGCCAACGTTAATTGCTAACCAAGTTACGTTAGTTAATACCTACGGGGCTTATGTTTATGTCAAACATCTAGAGATACAAGTTGATTTCTGGGCAACATTAACCATGCAGCGATTAATTTCTAGTAACTTAATACTTGATGGCGCGGTGGTAAATGTAGAGCAAAACGCCTGGCAAACAAGTAATACAACAGAACAAGATAGTACGCCCCCCGACACTAATCAACAACTTGATGGCTTTAAGCAAATTGCGGATATATTTTTAAACCGCATTAATCGTTTTTCACTAATAAATAGTCAAATATCTATAAAAAATAAAGCGATTGAACGCCATTTTCGTGTCAATAACTTGCACTGGTTAAACCGTGGCGAGCGCCATCAAGCACAGGGTAATATTATTGTTGATGAATTAAGCTCGAATAATTTGAAGTTAAAAATAGACATTAATGGTCAATACGTCGAAGAACTTGATGGCATGATCTATCTTGAAGCAAATCACCTTGATATAACACCGTGGCTTGATAGCGTATTAACCCTTGATAATGATAAAACAAAAGCTGACATCGGTTTTTCTGCTTGGTTAAATGTTGACAAAGGTAGTGTTGAGCGTTTGCAAGTATCGCTGCATGATAATCTTATTAGTTGGCAAGAAAGTGTTTTAACCAATGAAAATCAGTTTGCAACGAGTGACTCTCAAAAAAGTATCATACGTCATCACTTAAGCTTAAGTGCAGGTCAACTGTTAATGGTTAAAGGAGAAAACGCTGAAAATTTCAAGTTATTTAGTACTCCGTTATCATTTCAATTTGATCAAGCAGCTGCCCAACCTTTTACGCTACAAATACATAAAACATCAGAAGAACTTTTAGTTTACTTATCTTCGCTTGATTTAGCCTTAATTAGCCAAACTTCACCTTTGTTTATTGCACCTGATAACATTCAGAAACTTTTGTCAGAATTAAAAGTTAGCGGCATAAGTCATGATATATTTCTTAAAAAAACGGCAGAAGATATTTCAGTGTTGGCTAGTTTTGCCAATACGTCTACTCAATATAGTCAAGGGATTCCTGGGTTTGATAATATGGCTGGTAGCCTAAGTTTTACTCAACAGCATTTACATTTAAACCTAGCGGCAGAGCAAGGATATTTTGATTTTGATGAGCATTTTATTGCTCCTATCCCCTATGAATCATTTAACGCTATGGTTGATTTGTCTATTGCCGATGATCTTTGGCAACTAAAGGTTAATGATATAGCATTAAAGTCTGATGAATTAACCCTACAGGCCGATTTAGCGATTGACTCGCCAAAAGACGGTGACATGTTAATGTCGCTAATGGCAAATGTTACAGACGGTGATGCAAGTAAAGCAGGGCATTATTACCCCTTGAGTATTATGAGTGATGACTTGGTTAATTACTTGAATGAGTCGTTAATTGAAGGGCAACTAAAACAAGCACAAGTGCTGATTAATGGACCTTTGGCAAAGTTTCCTTTTGCCGATAGGTCAGGCACTTTTATTGTGGATGCAGAACTAGCAAAATCGACTTTCAGATTTAGTGAAGATTGGCCAGCCATTAAAGATTTTTATGCCAACTTAAATTTTACTAATAATAGTATGTTAATTACGGGTCGTTCAGGTACGTTAACTGGCTTAGATGTGACTGGTGTACAGGCAGCGATAGATGATTTAAGTCATGACGCGGTGCTGACAGTTGATGCGCTGATTCAACCGTCACCAGCAACAGCCATTGCTAAACTAATGCAGACTAGTCCTTTGAAAGATTCTGTGGGTACTGTGTTAGAAAGGTTACAAGTAAAAGATGATATTCAAGGGGAGTTTCACCTAGATTTACCCTTAATGGCAACTGACAACGCGTTAGCCAGAGGTATTATCAACTTTATTGATAATACGGTGTTATTACAAACACCACAAATGATATTTACACAAGTAAACGGGCAATTAACTTTTGAAAATGCCAAAATAGAGACAAAAAATTTATCCTTAAAATGGCAAGGTTTGCCTCTAACGTTAACAGTTAAAGGGAACGATAAAACAGATTACTACGACACCAATATAGCACTAGCAGCTAATTGGAAAAATGATATGTGGTTACCTCATGTTTCACCCAACCTAAAAAAATATTTTGATGGGCAACTAGCGTTTCAAGGTGACTTGTCATTGTACCACCACCATAGTGGCGGTTTTTCGTATCAATTTACGGTTGATTCAGATCTAGAACCATTTCAACTAAAATTTCCTGAACCCTACACAAAAGTAGCACAAACCAAGGTGCCATTGAAAATAGAAGTCAATGGGCAGTTAGAGCAATCAACTTTTAATGCAACTTATGGAAGCAAGCTTAGCTTTTTTGGGGTGCTAAATCATGATAATGCTCATTTTTCTCGTGCTCATATTGTTTTGGGCAATGAAAAAATGCTTTTACCAATGGATGGTTTACACATCACCACTAATCTAGCGCAAGTGGGCTTTAATGAATGGCAACCCTTAATTCTTGATATTATTAATACGGTTTCACCTACTGAGACTCATCAGAATAAAAACAATCAAGATAATAATATTGCTTTATTTCCTAGCCCTGAACGCATTAGAGGAACAATAGGGCAATTAGATCTATTAGGACAGGAATGGCATAACGTTTCTTTTAATTTACTTGATAAGAAAAATTGGTGGTTATTACAATTCAATGCCAAGGAAACACGTAGTCAGGTTAAAATTTTTCCTGATTGGTTAGAGCAGGGAATAGATGTCAATGCTGACTTCATTAATTTAACAAATCAATCTGAAAATGAACCTAATCAGCAAACCGATAAGGCAGAGCTTACGTCAAATGAATTATTGAAAAGTGAGCAAGGTAATAATCAATATGATGGGCAGCAGGCTGCATTAACTGAAGATATATTTAACAAAATCCCCAAACTTAACTTTTATTGCGAACGTTGCCAAGTCAATAATCTTAATCTTGGAAAAGTCAGTTTTTCATTATCACGCACCGATGATAATGTGATTAAAATAGAAAACTTTAAAGCCAAGCGTGAACAGGCTGAATTTACTTTTTCAGGGGAGTGGAAAAAACAAGAAGCAAGCTCAATAACGTCACTTAATGGTTCGTTATCTTTAAATAATATTGAATACGAATTAGAACAGCTAGGCTATGGTTCAATTATTCGTGATAGTGGTGGTAAGCTTGATTTTGATGTTAATTGGCAAGGAGGTCCACATGATTTTAGTTTTAATCATTTAAATGGGAAGCTAAGTGCTAATATAGATGACGGTTACTTAGCCGAAGTCAGTGACAAAGCTCGTATTTTTTCTGTGTTAAGCTTGCAATCTATCGTAAGAAAATTAACGTTAGATTTTCGAGATATTTTTAGTGAAGGCATGTTTTACAAAGATATCAAAGGTGATTATTCCATTAACGAAGGTGTGTTATACACAGATAACACTCGCATGAATGGTTCAGCAGGAAATTTATTTGTCAAAGGTAACACCAGCTTTGTCAATAATACCCTTGACTATAAAATGTCTTACAAACCTAATTTAACCTCAAGTTTACCTGTGCTTGCTTGGATTGCCACCTTAAATCCTGTTGTGTTTTTAGCAGGAGTAGCTATTGATCAGGTAATTACCTCGCAAGTGGTTTCTGAGTTTAATTTTGAACTAACGGGCAGTGTCAATAACCCAAACTTTAAAGAAGTGAATCGTAAGAGCCGTGATGTCAGTGTAGGCCGATCAAAACCACCTGAATTTGTTGATACTAATGATAAAACTCAACAAAAACCACAAGAGCACACGAACAGCAAATTTAAAGAAAATCCATTTAAAGAAAATCAGTTGCAAGAAGAATTAAATGATTAAGCTTAGTGCCATACAACTTAACTCTAAAGCAGATGTTACGCATAACTTAGCGGTTATTGCGGCACAACTTGAAAAATTAGTACATAGCCCCGTTAGTACACAAGCAAACAATAATGATACTATTGAACACATTGTTGTGTTGCCTGAATGTTGTTTGTTTTTTGGCGCTAATGATAAAGCGCAGTTATCTCTAGCAAAAAACACGCAAATGAATAATGATTTGCAAATCGCGTTGAGTGCTTTAGCTAAACAATTTAACGTCACCATTATCGGCGGTACTATTCCAATAATAACGGCTAATGGACAAAAATATACTAACAGCAGTTGTGCTTTTAATTCTGCTGGCGAGTTAATTGGCCGTTATGACAAAATTCATCTGTTTGATGTGAATGTTGCAGACAGTGAAAAAGATTATTGTGAATCACGTTTTACCCAAGCAGGCACAAGCCCTTGTATGGTAAATACACCTTTTGCAAAAATAGGCCTAACGGTTTGTTTTGATGTTCGATTTCCAGCGTTATTTCAAAAACTAACAACCATGGGCGCAGATATTATTACTGTTCCCAGCGCTTTTACCCGAGTAACAGGTAAAGCACATTGGCAAACATTATTACAAGCAAGAGCCATTGAAAACCAAGTGTATATCGTTGCATCAGGGCAAGAAGGTGTACACGAAAATGGTAGAGAAACCTGGGGACATTCAATGATAATTAGCCCTTGGGGAGAAATTTTAGCTTGCCTTGAAGAAGGTGAGGGTATAATTACTAGTGAATTTTGCCCACAAGAAATTAAACGTATACGAACAAGTATGCCATTAAAGCATACCGCTGAAACCTAATGTTAAGTAGAGTTATAAATGAATATTGTTGAACAAGTATTATTAGCCGATAGCCAAATAGATGACGCTATTTTATCTAACACATTAAAGCGAATTATGGGGCGTCAAGTCGACTATGCAGATCTGTACTTCCAATCTAATCAACATGAATCGTGGATGCTTGAAGATGGCATAGTCAAAGAAGGTTCTTACAATATTGAACGAGGTGTTGGTGTACGTGCAATATCGGGTGAAAAAACAGGTTTTGCTTATTCGGACGATATTTCACCTTATGCTTTACAACAAGCGGCGGATGCAGCAAAAGGGATTGCAGATGCAGGGCAAGGGAAATCTGTACAAGCTTTTAAACGTCAATCTCCAATAAAAATATACCAATCAGTTGAGCCGCTTGGCAGTTTAACTCAAGAACAAAAAATTGATTTATTACATCAGGTTGAAGCACATGCTAGGCAAATAGATAATCGTGTTAATCAAGTGATTGTTAGCTTGTCGGGTGTGTATGAAAAGGTATTGGTGGCAGCAAGTGATGGTACTTACGCTACTGATATACGCCCATTAGTGCGTTTAAATTGTTCTGTTTTAGTTGAAGACCAAGGTAAACGTGAACGTGCTAGCGCAGGGGGCGGAGCGCGTACCGATTACAGCTATTTCTTTGAACCCGTGTCAGAAGGAAATACACAGAGTAAACCTCGTTATATTGCTTACGCAGAAGAAGCGGTTCGCCAAGCGTTAGTTAACTTGGTGGCTGTTGATGCACCAGCAGGTGCTTTTCCCGTAGTTTTAGGCGCAGGTTGGCCTGGTGTGTTATTACATGAAGCGGTGGGACATGGTTTAGAGGGCGATTTCAATCGAAAAGGCTCGTCTACCTTTGCGGGGAAAATTGGCAGCAAAGTGTGTTCTGAACTTTGTACCATTGTTGATGATGGTACCATGGCAAACCGTCGTGGTTCATTAAGTATTGATGATGAAGGTACACCTGGGCAGTACAATGTGCTAATTGAAAAAGGCATTTTAAAAGGTTATATGCAAGACAAACATAATGCATCATTAATGGGCGTTAAGCCAACAGGTAATGGTCGTCGTGAATCGTATGCCCATTTACCTATGCCACGCATGACCAACACTTATATGTTAGCAGGTGAATCTAATCCTGAAGATATTATTAAATCAGTGAAAAAAGGTATTTATGCACCTAATTTTGCGGGTGGACAGGTTGATATTACATCAGGCAAGTTTGTATTTACTAGTTCGGAAGCCTACTTAATTGAAAATGGCGAAATTACCACACCAGTTAAAGGGGCTACGTTAATTGGTAGCGGCCCTGAAGCCATGAAAAATGTTTCTATGGTGGGAAATGATCTCAAACTTGATGCTGGTGTTGGGGTTTGTGGTAAAGATGGTCAAAGCGTTCCTGTTGGTGTGGGACAACCTACTTTAAAAATTGATGAAATGACCATAGGCGGCACGCAGTAAAAGAATTTAACTAGGGTTTGCTGAGCTTTACTGATTTTTTGCAGCAGGTTGATAAACGCTGTCTTACGGATTTGTTTAAATGCTTCTTGCTCATTCTACATTTATCAACCACACATAGTTTTTACTATTAAGTGATTCATGAATAGAGGAGTTAGAATGCTGAATTTTTTAAATTATATCAAAAAAAGATGAATATAGTGTTTAAATATTACATTTATCTTTTTAATAAGTTGCTAGCATACTAAGGCAAGTGATTGATCTAATTTTGCAGTAACGTAATCAGAAGTTGAACGGTATTTAGATTAAAGAAATTCATAGCAAACTGATAACATCACAAAATGAATGAAATATAGAATAACTTATGTTTAACTCATTTTGTTTGTTCTAAGCTCGCTACTGTAGCTCTAAGTTGAGCAATTCATTATTTCAATTGGTATTAATCCAAATGGAATGGCGTAATATACTTAAAATTAAAGTATTCTAATAATTTCACCGTTCTGGGTACCCACCTTTGACACCAAAACCAACATAAATTACCAATTTCTAATAATAATAAATTTTCAATGATCATTTTTTAGCTACTTTACCCACTTATGATCCACAAAACTCCACAAATTCATCTACTTCCTGCATTTCTTTATCTAGCCCTTTATTTTACTGGTTTTTTGACCAGTGTCTCTAGCCATTTTTTCCCTATTATTCTCTTGACATAAGTTTGCATTAGTCACTAAACTGTATCATTGTGGTAAAAAGTGGGTAATTGTGGATATTAGATGATCACTCTTATGAAATAACCTGCAAAAATTTCAGTTGATAAGGTAAGTTTAAAGCGATGTTCCGAGGCGCAAGTGCGATAAAGCTTGATAGCAAAAACAGAATCACGATACCCACGCGGTATCGTGAAGAGCTGCTTGCTGATTGCCAAGGAAAAATGGTGTGTACGGTTGATATTCAACATGCCTGTTTATTACTTTACCCTTTACCTGAATGGGAAGAAATTGAATTAAAATTGTGCAACCTATCTAGTATGAATCAACAAGAACGCTTGTTACAACAAGTATTGTTAGGCAATGCCACTGATTGCGAAATGGATAAAAATGGTCGTTTATTATTGAACGGTCCATTAATTAAGCATGCGGGGTTAGAAAAATCGATCATGCTTGTAGGGCAACTGAAAAAATTTGAAATTTGGAGCGAGTCTGCTTGGGAAACTCAAATGCAGCAAGGTATTACTAAAATTCAATCAGGTGAAATTGAATTAACTGATCGTTTGTTAGATTTATCACTATAAAAGTAATTTAAATAAAAAGGTTATAAAAAGAAAATAATGGAATTAGATAAAGCACATATTTCTGTTTTATTAACCGAAGCGGTCGATGGTTTACAAATTGACCCTGATGGTTGCTATATCGACTGTACTTTTGGTCGAGGTGGTCACTCGTCACTTATTCTTTCTAAATTATCATTTAAGGGGCGATTGATTGCCATAGACCGTGATCCTAGTGCCATAGCAGCAGCAGAGAAATTTAAAGACGATGCACGCTTTTTTATAGAACATCAAGGTTTTGCTAATTTGGCTGAAATTGCACAGCAACATGAATTAATGGGCAAGGTTGACGGAATTTTATTGGACTTAGGCGTTTCATCTCCTCAGCTAGATGAAGCAGAACGAGGCTTCAGTTTTATGAAAGATGGCCCGTTAGATATGCGTATGGATACTACACGAGGACAAACGGCTGCAGAATGGCTGGCGGTAGCAGATGTAGAAGATATTACTTGGGTATTAAGAACCTTCGGCGAAGAAAAACATGCTTGGCGTATTGCGAACGCCATTGTTGATGCGCGTGATGAGTCACCATTTACGCGTACTAGTCAATTAGCAAAGTTAATAAAAGCAACGGCTCCACAACGAGAAATAAAAAAACATCCAGCAACTCGTAGTTTTCAAGCGATTCGTATGTATATCAATAGCGAACTTGAGCAGATAGAGAAAGCACTGGCAGCGAGTTTATCTGTTTTAGCTGAAAACGGTCGTTTAGTGGTGATAAGTTTTCATTCATTAGAAGATAGATTAGTAAAACAGTTTATGAAAAAACATTCTCAAGGTAAGAAAGTTCCTAGAGGATTTCCTGTTAGTGAGGAAGAATTGAATAAAGGTAAAAAATTGGCGCTAGTTGGTCGTAAATTAAAACCTAGCAAAAGTGAAGTTGAAGAAAACGTTCGCTCTCGTAGCTCAGTATTACGTATAGCGGAACGCTTACCTCATAGTGTGGATTAGTTTTGGTAAACCAAAGGGTAGCGCCAAGAAAAACACCATCAAATCAGTTGTTGGTATTGGAAATTTGGCAAGATATTGTTGAACATTTTGTTAGTTATATTTTATTGTTCTTGGTAATAATTTCTGCTTTTTCAGTAATTTATTACACACATGTTAACAGACAGAAAACCAGTGAATTAGAACAGCTTTATACACAAAGAGACGAGTTAGATATTGAATGGCGTAATTTGTTATTAGAACAAAATAGCCTAGCAGAACATAGCGCGATAGAGAGTCGAGCAAAAAAAATGCTGAATATGAAGCGCCCTGATGCTGATTCAGAAATAATTGTTACGTTAAAGTAAGTCGTTTATCGCAACAGTGAAATGTTAGACCTAAACAACCATTAAGCACAGAGTTAAATGAAGAAAATAGCAAATAACCGCAGTAGTCAACCAACAACCACCGCATGGCGTTACTACGTTGTGATAGGTATTGTTGTCTTGATTTATGGTGGATTACTTGCACGCACTGCTTATATTCAAATTATAGAACCCGATATGTTAAAACAGCAGGGCGATTTACGCTCTATGCGTGTCGCTGCCAACACGGTACAACGCGGTTCTATTGTTGATAGAAATGGTGATGAATTAGCGATTAGCGTGCCAGTAGAAACTGTTTGGGCTGATCCTAAAATAGTGATGGATAATAAAGCACTTGCTATGACCAAGCATTGGCAGGCACTTGCTGATGTATTAGGTAAAGATGTAAAAAAATTAACTGCGCGAGTTATACGTAATCCTAGTAAGCGTTTTGTTTACCTTGAACGAAAAATATCGCCAGCAATGGCCAAATATATTCGCGAGTTAAAAATACCAGGCATTCATTTACGTAAAGAATCGAAACGTTTTTATCCCACAGGTGAAATCAGTGCGCATATTGTTGGCTTTACCAATGTTGATGACAAAGGCATTGAGGGCGTTGAGCGAGTATACGATGAAATATTAACAGGTAAAGGTGGTAATAAACGTTTTAGAAAGGATGCTCAAGGTAGAAAAATTGAAATACTTTCTGTAGAAAAAGCGCAAGCGGCACAAAATGTTACTTTAACGATTGATCAACGCATTCAAGCGATTGCTTATAAAGAGTTGAAAGGTGCGGTACAAGCGTTTAAAGCAACCTCTGGTTCTGTTGTTGTTGCTGATATTCATACAGGTGAAATATTGGCACTGACTAACAGCCCGTCGTATAACCCAAATAATCGCACTAATACTGCCGTCCATCGTTTTAGAAATCGTGCTATTACTGATATTTACGAGCCAGGCTCAACCATGAAGCCATTGACAGCATTAACGGCTTTAGAATTTGGTTCAGCTAACGAAAGTACTATTATTGATACTAGCCCAGGTTGGATGCGTTTAGGTGGCAGACGTGTTAATGATCCTATCAATCGTGGAAAATTATCAGTGGAAGATATTTTGGTCACTTCCTCTAATATGGGTACAACTAAGTTAGCACTTTCAGTGCCTAAAGCCTTTTTATTAGACCGATTTTTTGATGCTGGTTTTGCTGACAGTACAGGTACAGACCTAGTTGGTGAAAGTTCTGGCATGATGCATGATAGACAACGTTGGTCTGAGTTTGAATTAGCAACGCTTTCTTGGGGATATGGTTTGGCTATCACGCCAATGCAGTTAGCGCGTTTTTATGCCACGTTAGCTAATGGTGGTATAAAACATGAGCTATCTATCGTGAAACGGGATGCCCAAGACGCAGGCGAGCGGGTATTTTCTAAGAAAAATGCTGAAATTGTGACTCAAATGCTAGAAGCTGTTGTTGATGAGCATGTACAAAAAGCAAAAGTAGAAGGTTATCGTGTTGGTGGTAAAACGGGCACGTCTTTTAAGGCGGTAGCTGGCGGCTATGGCAATGATTATGTTGGTCTTTTTGCAGGTGTAGCTCCTATGTCTAATCCACAGGTGGTTGTAGTCGTGGTGATTAATGATCCTGGTGGCGATTTATATCACGGTGGTGAAGTGGCTGCGCCAGTGTTTTCTCGTGTGATGAAAGGAGCGCTACAAGTCTTAAATATTACACCAGATGCGAGTGAAAAATTGGCTGCTAGTCATCAGTTTTCTGCAGAGGGGGCTGATGATGCTTAATACCCCAATTAACAAGCCTAATACACAATCCATTATTCCAGTGTTAAGTTGTTTTAATATTACTTGCCCCAACAATATTAAATTATCAACTTACCACGGTGATTTAACGAATGATAGCCGTGCGATAAGTAGTGATGCTAATGCTGGCGATATATTTTGTGCCATTATTGGTCATACTCAAGATGGACGACAATACATTGAACAAGCAATAGCTAATGGGGCAAAATTAGTTTTGTCTGAATGTGAAAATAAAAGTGACCATGGCAGTGTTCGCTTTATTGAAACAGCACATGAGCCAGTTGCTGTTGTTAGTTTCTATGCATTAAACAACATTTTATTTAAGGTGGCGAGTGCCTACTACCAAGCCCCAGAAAATAATATGACCATGATTGGTATTACAGGGACTAATGGTAAAACCAGCAGCAGCCAGCTACTTGGGCAATTATTAACCCGCTGTGGCAAACCTTGTGCCATTATCGGTACCAACGGTGCAGGTATGGTTGATGATCTAAAACCTCTAGATAACACCACGCCTAGTGCAACAGACTTAGTGCAATTATTTTCTTGTTTTAATCAACTAAGTGTTACTAATAAAAAAGATGCAAACAGCCTCGAAGAAAAAATAACGCATATTGCGATGGAAGTGTCGTCTCATGCATTAGCTCAAGGTCGTGTGATGGGTAGTACTTTTGATATTGCCGTATTCACTAACTTAAGCCGCGATCATTTAGACTATCATCATACGATGGCTGATTATGCCTCGGCGAAAGAACTGTTATTTACTCATGATGATAATCAAGTTGCCGTATTAAATGGTGATGATGAACAAGTACAACGTTGGCTAAAAAACTGGGCAAAAATAGAAACGTTATCTGTACAAAATATGTGGTTTTATGGTCGAAATGATTTCGTAAAACAACAAACTCAATTTGTAAGTTGTTGTGCAATTAAACACCATAATCAAGGTGTTGATTTTACATTAAACACTCATTTTGGCGATATAAATATTCATAGCCCATTACTGGGTGATTTCAATATTGACAACCTATTAGCTGTTATTGCTGTGTTGTTAATTGAAGGCATTTCTTTAATAACCATTGCAGAAGCAATAAAGTACATTAAACCAGTAGCTGGACGTATGGAAGCCTTTTTGCCTGTTAATCTAGGTACAGCAGCCACAAGCGTTGTTGATTATGCCCATACGCCTGATGCGTTAGAAAAAGCTCTCATTGCCTGCCGTCAACATTGTCACGGAAATTTATTGGTTGTTTTTGGCTGTGGTGGAGATAGAGATAAAGGTAAAAGGCCATTAATGGCAAAGGCTGCACAAAAATATGCAGATTATCTTGTGGTGACTAGTGATAACCCTCGTACTGAAGATCCTATGGCGATAATCGAAGATGTATTAGCTGGGCTTGATGAAAAAAGTCGTGTAAATGTCATTGTTGATAGAAAACAAGCGGTATTAGACACCTTAGCAAAAGCGCAACCGAACGATGTTGTGTTATTGGCTGGTAAAGGGCACGAAGACTATATTATTTGGGGACATGAAAAGATTGATTATAACGAACGTCAAGTAGTTCAAGATTTCTACACAAATTTACCTAAACAGATAGTTGCAGGTGAGCAAGCATGATCAATTTATCCTTATCTACCATTGCAACGGCTATGAAAGGTCGATTAATTTGCCATGAATCATTACGAGACATGGAGATCAATAATCTTGTTACTGACTCGCGAGCATTAATTCGAAAAGGTAATACTCAACAAGAAATAACAAAGCTAGAAAAGAAAACCAATGCTTTTTTAGCACTCAAGGGGCCAAATTTTGATGGGCATCGTTTTGTTCAACAAGTGATTGAGAAAGGTTGTCAGGTAGTTATTGTTGAACAACAAATAACAGAAATAGAGCGTGACAAGGTTGCTCAAATTATTGTTGATGATACGCGTATCGCACTAGGGCAAATTGCTCGTTATGTAAAACAACAAATTGCTCCAAAAACCGTGGGCATTACTGGTAGTAGCGGTAAAACAACGGTTAAAGAAATGTTGGCTGCCATTTTGTCGCGTTTAGGTAATGTATTGGCCACAGAAGGTAATTTTAATAATGATATTGGCGTACCCTTAACTTTATTGCGTTTAGAGCCTAAGCATGATTTCGCCGTAATTGAAATGGGGGCAAACCATATAGGTGAAATAGCCTACACTAGCGATCTAGTGAAACCAGATGTTGCTGTGATCAACAATATAGCTGCTGCGCATTTAGAAGGTTTTGGTGACTTGTGTGGTGTAGCAAGAGCTAAAGGTGAAATTTTTGCAGGTTTATCCCAACAAGGCACGGCCTTGTATAACATAGATACTAAGTATGCAAATAAATGGCTGTGGCGCTTAACAGATAAACAGGTACGAACTTTTTCTTGTGCAAATGCTCGGCTCACTGATACTCCCACTAATGCTGACTGTTACAGCGAAAATATTGTATTAGATGAAAATGGCTGTGCTCAGTTTGATATGCAAACATCACTGGGACAATGTGTTATTAAGTTAACCATACCTGGGGTGCATAATGTTTGTAATGCTGTTGCTGCGGCGTCTGCCGCTATTGAATGTGGCGCAAGTTTACAAGACATTCAACTTGGTTTAGCACAAATGTCGCCAGTGAAAGGGCGTTTAAATATTTATCACTTTAAAGGCACTTCATTAAGTGGTGACATTAAGTTAATTGATGATACCTATAATGCTAATGTTGAATCAATTAAAGCGGCTATCGCTTTACTTGCTGGATATAAAGGGCAGCGTATTTTAGTGCTAGGTGATATGGCTGAACTTGGCAGTGATGCACGAAGTTATCATCAAGAAGTAGGCGAATATGCTAAAGAGCAGGGGATTGAGGTATTACTTACTTTAGGTGTGTTAAGTCAAAATACTAGTGATGCTTTTGCGCGAGAAAATGAAGCGTTTAGTGAACATTTCAACGACAAAACCATGCTTGAAGCACGTTTATTTTCTGTCTTAACAACAGAAAATAAACAAGCACAGCCACAACATATTTTAATTAAAGGATCACGTAGCGCACATATGGAATATGTAGTTGAAGATATTATTGATTGGCATGAAAAACAACAAACAAAAGATCAAAATTCAAATTTACTTGATACAACCAAACAGGATATTGCTTAATGTTACATTGGTTAGCTGAATATTTAACTCAGTACTATAGCGCGTTTCATGTTTTTTCATATTTAACTTTCCGCGCCATTGTTAGTACGTTAACTGCGTTATTTATTTCGCTTTATTTTGGTCCTAAGTTAATTAGCTACCTGCAAAAAATGCAGATAGGGCAAACTGTACGTGACGATGGCCCTGAAAGTCATTTATCTAAATCGGGTACACCAACCATGGGCGGAATACTTATTCTCGCGTCCATTGTTGTTAGCGTATTGTTATGGACAAATCTAGAAAATATTTATGTGTGGGTGGTTTTGTTTGTTGTAGTTAGTTTTGGCATTATCGGTTTTGTAGATGATTATCGTAAAGTGATTAGAAAAGATTCTAATGGATTAATTGCTAAGTGGAAATATTTTTGGCAGACAGTGATTGGTTTGGCAACGGCATTCTTTTTATATCAAATATCACACCCCGAACAAACATTTTTACTGATCCCGTTTATCAAAGACGTTATGCCACAGTTGGGTATGTTTTATATTGTTTTAACTTATTTTGTGATTGTTGGCACCAGTAATGCGGTTAACCTAACAGATGGTTTAGACGGCTTAGCAATTGTGCCCACTATTATGGTCGCAGGTGCTTTTGCCTTATTCGCTTATGTTACAGGTAATGTAAATTTTGCAGGGTATTTAAATATTCCTTATATCGCCATGACCTCAGAGCTTGTGGTTGTTTGCACGGCAATTGTTGGTGCGGGTTTAGGGTTTTTATGGTTCAACACTTATCCTGCACAAGTTTTTATGGGGGATGTTGGTTCCTTAGCACTTGGCGCAGCACTTGGTGTTATTGCCGTATTGGTTAGGCAAGAATTAGTATTATTTATCATGGGTGGCGTTTTTGTTATGGAAACGGTGTCAGTGATATTGCAAGTTGGCTCATACAAAATGCGTGGTCAAAGAATATTTCGTATGGCGCCAATTCACCACCATTACGAGTTAAAGGGCTGGCCAGAACCAAGAGTTATTGTACGTTTCTGGATTATATCATTCATTTTAGTTTTGATTGGTTTAGCCACACTGAAATTGAGATAAATACTCAGGTATTCGTTAAATATTTATAAAAGCACAAACATTGAGAAAGAAATGACATTGTTAGCCGAGTTAAAACATAAGAAAATAGTAGTGCTAGGCGCTGGTATCACAGGTATGTCCTGTGTACGGTTTCTTAGTGCTCAAGGTTTGTGTTTTGCTGTTAATGATTCGCGAGCTAACCCTTTTTCACATCGTTATAGCGAACAACAATTTAGTGAAGACTTTCCCACAGCAAATTTATATTTAGGCCAATGGCAAACGGAATTAATTGCCAAGGCAGACGTTATTATTATCAGTCCAGGTATTGATAGCGTTCGTGAAAATATAGCGCAATATATCAGTGATGATTGCCGTGTAATGGGTGATATTGAATTATTTTGTCAAATAAATAATGCGCAGCCTAATCCGATTAAAATCTTAGCGTTAACGGGATCTAACGGTAAATCTACCGTGGTATCACTACTGGCCTATTTAGCGAATAGTCTTGGTGTTAATGCACAACTGGGAGGCAATATAGGTCAGCCAGTCTTAGACATATTAACTGAAGAAAAAGTAACGGCTCAAAAACAGAAAACTAACAGCCTACCTGAGCTATTAATCTTAGAACTTTCCAGTTTTCAACTTGAAACGTTAACAAGTATGCAAGCTATTGCAACGAGTGTGTTAAACGTAAGTGATGATCATCTTGATCGTCACCTTAGTATGGAAAATTATCAAAAGATCAAACAAAGTATCTATAGCCAAGGTAAGTTGGCAGTTACTAACCGTGATGACATTGCCACTCAAACCCCAAACAAACTACAACCTGTTCTATCGTTTGGCAGTGACATACCGAATGAAAACCAGTTTGGCATTCGAGTGTATAAAGGCAAAGCGCACTTGGCGTTCGGCAATCAAAATTTAATTGCCTTAGCGCAATTACCTTTAGCGGGCATGCATAATGCCTTGAATTATTTAACGGTGTTGGCATTAGGCTTCAGTGCTGGTTGGTCAATCACTACAATGGTTAAGTATTTAGCTGGCTTCACTGGTTTAGCACATCGTTGCCAACGAGTACAAACCGAAGACGGAATTACTTGGATTAATGATTCAAAAGCCACTAATGTTGGTGCGACTCTCGCTGCTATCAATGGTTTAGCGCAAACACTCAACACGCAAGGAACAACGCAGCAACGTTTGATCCTTATTGCAGGTGGCGATGGTAAAGGGGCGGATTTTACGCCATTAAAACAGCCGTTAAGTTCACATGTTAGTCATGTTATCACCCTAGGAAAAGACGGTGATAAAATTGCAGACTTAATTAGCGATGTAAATCACGTAAATAAAGTATCAAGCTTGATTGAAGCTGTTCAAGTGGCTAAAGCAAAGGCAAATAAAGGTGATACTGTCTTGCTTTCACCTGCTTGTGCGAGTTTAGATATGTTCAAAAACTTTGTTGATCGTGGTGAACAGTTTATGGCTGCTGTGACTGAACTGGCGGAGGTTAGCTAATGAGATCATCAGTTTCGCTAGATAATAATGCAGAACAATCTTTTAAGTTGTCTTCACTTATCAATAGTATAAGTACGAATATAACAAAAGTTTTTGATAGCGAGCCTACACCGCAGAGTGGCATGGTTTTCGACCGTAGCTTTGTTGTATTAGCGTTGATTATGTATATGATTGGGTTAGTTATGGTTGCTACTTCATCCATGCCTGTGGCTGAGCGGTTATTCAATAATCCTTTTCATTTTGTTATTCGTCATACTATTTATATTGTTTTAAGTTTAGGTATTGCTGGTGTTGCTTTGCAAATTCCTATGGCGTGGTGGCAAAAAAACAGCAGTTACTTACTCATCTTCGGTATTTTTCTTTTAGTTGCTGTACTAGTCATTGGTCGTTCGGTTAATGGTTCAACTCGCTGGATTGTACTCGGACCAATTACAGTGCAAGCCGCAGAGCCAGCTAAGTTATTTTTCTTTTGTTATTTAGCGGCTTATTTAGTGCGTCGACGTGATCAAGTAATGGAAGACTGGAAAGGTTTTGCTAAACCATTAGTCGTTTTTGCTGTATTGGCTGGCTTACTACTAAGACAGCCAGATTTAGGCACTATTATTGTGATGTTTGTAACTACCTTTGGCTTGCTATTTTTAGCGGGTGCAAAGCTTTGGCAGTTTGTTAGTTTAGCTTCAGTGGGGGTTTTGTTGCTGTCGTTATTGGCTATTTTTGAGCCCTATCGTTGGCGAAGAATAACCAGTTTTTTAGATCCCTGGGAAGATCCCTTTGGTAGTGGGTATCAGTTAACACAATCATTAATGGCTTATGGTCGAGGTGAAGTTTTTGGTCAAGGTTTAGGAAATAGTATTCAAAAATTGGAATACTTACCTGAAGCCCATACCGATTTTGTCATGGCCGTACTGGCTGAAGAGTTTGGTTTTATTGGTATTGCATTGATTTTAGCATTGAGTATGGTTTTAGTTTTCAAAGCATTAATGCTTGGAAAGAAAGCGCTGGCAAAAGAGAAGTTCTTTGAAGCTTTTTTTGCTTATGCCATCGGCATTTGGGTTTGTTTTCAAGCGGCAGTAAATGTTGGAGCCAGTGCAGGTATAGTGCCTACTAAAGGGCTAACTATGCCTCTGATCAGTTATGGCGGTAGCTCTATGATTATTATGACACTTGCTGTAGTCATTCTAATTCGTATCGATCATGAATTACGTATGCAGAGTATTCAAGCAACCTCATCGAAAAGAAAAATACGTAAACTAGGAGAGACGAATGACTAAGGCTCCTACTTTATTAGTTATGGCTGGCGGAACAGGCGGTCATATATTTCCAGGGCTTGCTGTTGCTGAGAAATTAAAAAGTGATGGTTGGACAATTCATTGGTTAGGAACAGCAGATCGTATGGAAGCTGATATTGTGCCAGCCAATGGTTTTGAAATTTCCTTTATTACTATTAGCGGCTTACGTAATAAAAATATAATGGCGTGGTTGAAATTGCCTTTCAAATTAATGGGCTCTTTATTACAAGCATTGCGTGTTATCAGAAAAATAAAACCAGACGTTGTTTTAGGCATGGGAGGCTATGCAAGCGCACCAGGCGGATTAGCAGCTTGGTTGATGAGAAAGCCTCTGGTTGTACATGAACAAAATGCAGCCGCAGGCTTAACCAATAGATTACTTGCACGAATAGCAACCAAAGTTTGTTGTGCTTTTCCTGATGCATTTAAACATAATGTTAATGCTCAAGTTGTAGGAAACCCACTAAGAAACAGCATAGGTCAGCAAAGTGCTAGACAGTCGGATATTGAAAATAATACAGGTGAAGAGATACTGAAAACTAGTCACAATATACTAGTGGTTGGTGGTAGTTTAGGCGCGCATATTTTGAATGTAACAGTACCTGAAAGCTTTTTAACTTTAGTAAATAGCAGCAGAAAAAATAGTGAAACTTTACCGTTTAGTATTTGGCATCAAACAGGTAAAGGAAATCAGCAAAGTGTGAGTGAGGCTTATAATCAACAAAATTTATTAGATGAACAGGTCAGAGTATCAGCATTTATTGAAGACATTGGTAAAGCATATCAGTGGGCAGATATAGTTATTTGTCGCGCAGGCGCATTAACCGTATCAGAATTAGCTATGGCAGCAAAACCAGCAATATTTATTCCTTTGCCACATGCTGTGGACGATCATCAAACTAAAAATGCGCAGTATATTGTTTCTCGTGGTGGTGCTGTTTTGATGAAGCAAAAAGACTTAACGAGCGAACGATTAACTGAACAATTAAATGAATTATTTAGTGAGCCGAACATATTATCAAGTATGGCTCAATCGGCTTTTGCTGCTGCTGATGCCGAAGCAACCAATAAAGTTGCGGATATATGTCAGCAACTTATCACAGCGTAGCATAGAAAATGAGTAACTATATGAACCAAAAAGCAATGAGCAAAAATAAAATGAGTGTACCTGAAATGCGCCGTGTAAAACGAATTCACTTTGTGGGAATTGGTGGTGCAGGTATGGGTGGTATTGCTGAGGTGTTGCTTAATGAAGGTTATCAAATATCTGGCTCTGATATTGGCGAAAATCAGGTGGTAAAACGGTTAAAGTCTTTGGGTGCTATCATAACTATTGGCCATGCCAGTAAAAATATTGAAAGTGCGAGTGTTATTGTTGTTTCTACTGCAATAGATCCAACCAATCCTGAGTTAATTGAGGCTAAAGAACAACGTATTCCCATTGTACGTCGTGCTGAAATGCTAGCTGAATTAATGCGTTTTCGTCATGGAATTGCCATTGCGGGCACTCATGGAAAAACCACAACAACGAGTTTAATTGCGAGTATTTTTGCACAAGGTCAATTAGATCCTACCTTTGTTATTGGTGGTTTACTTAATAGTGCAGGCACTAACGCGCGTTTAGGTAGTAGTCGTTATTTAGTCGCTGAAGCCGACGAAAGTGATGCTTCATTTTTACATTTGCAACCCATGGTGTCTGTTATTACTAATATAGATGCTGATCATATGGAAACCTATCAAGGTGACTTTGAGAAATTAAAAGATACCTATATTGACTTTTTACACAATTTGCCATTTTATGGTTTAGCTGTGGTATGTATCGATAACCCTGTTGTTCGTGAACTATTACCGCGTATCAGTCGACAAGTTATCACGTATGGTTTTTCTGAAGATGCTGATATTCGAGCAGCCAATTATCAACAAGATGGTGGCATTAGTTATTTTACGGTAGAAATTGATGGTCAACCGCCTTTAGACATGAGTGTCAATTTACCTGGGCAGCACAATGTACTTAACGCCCTTGCAGGAGTGGCTGTTGCAAAAGATGAAGGTATTGATGACGAAGCTATTTGCCAGGCATTAACTGAATTTGCAGGCATTGGACGTCGTTTTGAGCAATTGGCAGATTTGAAAACACCTGCAGGCAATATGGTATTGGTTGATGACTATGGACATCACCCAAGTGAAGTAAAAGCAACTATCGTTGCGATGAGAACTGGTTGGCCAGATAAGCGTTTAGTTATGGTATTCCAACCCCATCGTTATTCTCGCACAAGAGATCTTTATGAAGACTTTGTTGAGGTGTTATCTGAAGTTGACTGTTTATTTTTGTTAGATGTTTATGCAGCAGGTGAAACCCCTGTTCCAACAGCAGACAGCAAAAGTTTAGCGCGTTCTATACGTCAACGAGGACAAATTGAACCTATTTATGTCAGCAATGTTGACATGCTGCCAGAGTTACTTGCTGCGCAATTACAAGATAACGATATGGTTATCACTCAAGGGGCTGGCAGTATTGGTACGGTGGCAAGAGATTTATCTAATAACCCTTTATTAGTACAAGAAGGGCAAAATAAATGACAAAAACAATAATGAATGAAGAAGTGATAGCCGTACTTTATGGTGGTAATTCTGCAGAACGTGATGTTTCTCTTAATTCGGGCAAAGCAATTGCACAAGGCTTGGAACAAGTAGGTTTTAAGGTTGTGCTAATTGACACTAAATACACCCCATTAACCGAGCTTGTTGCACAAAATATTAAACGTGTTTTTATCGCTTTGCATGGTCGAGGTGGCGAAGACGGCTGTTTACAAGGCGCGTTAGAGTTTATGGGGATCGCGTATACGGGGTCTAATGTTTTAGGCTCAGCTTTATCTATGGATAAAGTGCGTAGTAAACAAATATTTAAAGCCTGCAATATACCCACAGCGCCTTTTACAGTGGTTTGTAAAGATGATTTAGCTACCCTTGATGTTGAAAAACTACTTCAAGGTCTTGGTGGCAAAGTTATGGTTAAGCCAGCACATGAGGGCTCAAGTATTGGTATGGCAATGGCTGATTCGGCAGAAAAATTGTCTAACGCCTTAGTAGAAGCCTTTGTTTTTGATGGTGATGTGTTAATAGAAGCATGGATTGATGGTCCTGAATATACAGTAGCCATTTTAGGCGATGAAGCATTACCTGCTATTCATATGGAAACCCCACGGGAGTTTTATGATTATGAGGCTAAATATAAATCAACCAGTACCCAATATCATTGCCCGTGTGGTTTACCAAAAGAACAAGAAGAAAGAATAAAATCATTGTCACTGCAAGCATTTAAAGCTACGGGTGCAAGTGGCTGGGGGCGTGTTGATTTGATGCAAGACAGTTTAGGTAATTGGCAAATATTAGAAGTGAACACTGTGCCAGGTATGACACAAACATCTTTAGTGCCTAAAGCGGCCAAAGTGCATGGGTTAACCTTTAGTGAATTAGTAAAGCGTATTGTTTCATTGTCGTGAGTAAAAATTGAAATCAGTTTATTGGAACGGATTTAACCGTAGGTAAGCAAATGAGTAATAAGCAGGAAATATTAGAAACTCAAGAGGCCTTGTCATTTGGACTTGGCTTGGTGTTTTTCGTGTGCGTGCTTATTAGCTTGATAAGTTTAGGTTGGTGGTTAACACAAATATTTGTTGAACAAGAGAACTTACCCGTGAACTCTATTGTGATCACAGGAGAGATGCCTTACACCCAACACGAAGAGGTTATGGCGGCATTAAGTGATATTGATTTGGGCAATTTTTTTCAAGTTAATGTTAATGATATTCAAGCTCAAGTGTCTGCTTTACCATGGGTTTATTCTGTAGCAGTTAGAAAACAATGGCCAAATGAGGTGAAAATATATGTTGTTGATCAGACTCCAATAGCGTTCTGGAATGGTGATTTCATATTGAATCAATTTGGTAAGGCATTTCAGGCGCAAAGAACAGCATTGAAGCAAGGGTTGCCAGAATTTTTTGGCCCTGAAGGAAGTGAGTTATTGGCATTGGAAAACTTTAATAATTTAAATGATTTACTCGAGTATCGTAATCTTAGTATTGACGAATTAATTCTTAGTGAACGTTTTTCGTGGCAGCTAACGTTAAGCAATGGAATTAGACTGAATTTGGGGCGTGAAGAAAGGGTAAAACGCGTGCAAAGATTTATGGATGTATATCCTTTAATCAAAACCTATTTAGCAGAGCAAGAAAATCAAGAAAAAAATAACAAAAAGCAAATAAAACAAGCAGTGGATTATATAGATTTACGGTATGATACAGGACTGGCTGTTGGCTGGAAAGAAGTCACTAAGCTGTCCTCTAACGTGCAAATAGATAAACAACAATCACATCGCACGGATATATTTCCAAGTAATGAATCACAAATAAAAGAGTTGACCCTGAATGTCTAAAATCACAGAGAGAAATTTAGTTGTAGGACTAGATATAGGCACATCAAAAATATCAGTCGCTGTTGGCGAAATTACACCTGACAATCAATTAAGCATTGTTGGTGTAGGTAATCAACCAGCACGAGGTATGGATAAAGGCGGTGTAAATGATTTAAATTTAGTGATTCAATCTATTCAGCGAGCAATTAATGAAGCTGAATTAATGGCTGACTGTCATATTAGCTCAATATATTTGGGAATATCTGGTAAGCATATCAGTTGTCAAAATGAAAACGGTATGGTGCCTATTAATGACAAAGAAGTAACACAAGAAGACGTAGACAACGTGATTCATACTGCTCGCAGTGTACCTATTTCAGCTGAACGTCGTATGTTGCATGTATTGCCACAAGAATACAGCATTGATTGTCAAGATGGCATCAAAAGTCCCATTGGTATGTCTGGTGTTCGTATGGAAGCAAAAGTACATATTGTTACCTGTGCAAATGATATGGCCAAAAACTTAGTGAAATGTGTAGAACGCTGTAATTTAACTGCGGATCAACTGATCTTTTCAGCGCTGGCATCAAGTTATTCGGTACTTACTGATGATGAAAAAGAATTAGGTATTTGTGTGGTTGACATGGGGGCAGGCACTATGGATATCTCTATCTTTACGGGCGGGGCGCTTCGCCATACAGCAGTTATTCCTGTAGCAGGGAATCAAGTGAGTAACGATATTGCAAAAATATTTCGTACACCATTAAGCCATGCTGAAGATATTAAAGTGCAATACGCTTGTGCATTAAAACACTTGGTTAGCATGGAGGAAAGCATTGATGTACCCAGCGTTGGTGGGCGACCAGCACGCACTATGTCAAGACATACATTGTCAGAAGTGGTAGAGCCAAGGTATCAAGAACTGTTTGAATTAATTCAAGAAGAAGTACGAGAAGCAGGCTTAGAAGATCAGATTGCAGCGGGTTATGTGCTAACTGGCGGTACAGCAAAAATGGAAGGTGTTGAAGAATTTGCAGAAGAAGTATTTCAAATGCCTGTGCGCATTGGCTCACCACTTTCAGTACAAGGGTTGAAAGAGTATGTTGATGACCCAAGTTATGCCACGGTTGTTGGTTTATTACATTATGGTATGCAAGCCCACGGAGCAGGTTTAAAAGAGAAAAGTAAACCCGAAGGTGTTACAGGTTTATGGGCACGTTTTAGTGCTTGGTTTAAAGGTGAATTTTAGTTGATATAAATTTGCAACTTTATTATACGTTTAGTAAACAATCACAGGTTGAATGAGCAGATAATAGTTGTTTTGTAGGTCAGAGTTTATTCTGACAAATTTAGTAAAAAAACGGAGAGAGAAAAATGTTTGAATTGATGGAAGATCATAACGAAGAAGCGGTGATTAAAGTCATTGGTATTGGCGGCGGCGGCGGTAATGCTGTTGAGCATATGGTATGCCAAACGATTGAGGGGGTTGAGTTTACAACGGCGAATACAGATTCGCAGGCATTACGTAATTCATCAGCCAACGTAACTTTACAATTAGGTGCAGATGTCACTAAAGGTTTAGGGGCAGGTGCTAATCCTAATATTGGTCGTGAAGCGGCTGAAGAAGATCGTGATAAAATCATGGAAACCTTAAAAGGGGCAGACATGGTGTTTATCGCCGCAGGTATGGGCGGTGGTACAGGTACTGGTGCAGCGCCAGTGGTTGCTGAAATTGCGAAAGAAATGGGTATATTAACGGTTGCTGTTGTGACTAAACCCTTCCCATTTGAAGGTAAAAAGCGTATGAATTACGCAGAGCAGGGCATAGAGGCACTGGCCAAAAGCGTTGACTCATTGATTACCATACCTAATGAAAAATTATTGAAAGTATTAGGGCCAGGAACAAGCTTATTAGACGCATTTAAAGCGGCAAACAATGTTTTATTGGGGGCTGTACAAGGTATTGCCGAGCTAATAACTCGTCCAGGTTTAATCAATGTTGATTTTGCCGATGTACGTACAGTTATGTCAGAAATGGGAACTGCTATGATGGGTTCTGGCATCGCATCAGGTCCAGATAGGGCAGAAGAAGCTGCTGAAGCGGCTATTTCTAGCCCACTACTCGAAGACGTTGATTTAGCGGGTGCTCGTGGCATTTTAGTAAACATTACCGCAGGCATGGATATCAGTATTGATGAATTTGAAACGGTTGGTAATGCTGTTAAAGCATTTGCAAGTGAAAATGCAACGGTTGTTGTTGGTGCTGTAATTGACCCTGAAATGACAGAAGAGCTTCGCGTTACTGTGGTTGCAACGGGTATTGGTGCTGAAAGCAAGCCTGACATAACTTTAGTTAATCCAACACCTATGGTAGAACAACGCGTTGTCGGTTCAGATTACACATCAGCTGCTGCGCCACAAGCTGAAATAAATACTGAATCTATTGCCATGACAGACAGCAATGTTCAAAAAGTTACTCATACAGATTTGGATAATTATTTAGACATACCTGCATTTTTGCGAAAGCAAGCAGACTAGTCATAGGTTGTAGTATTCAGTGTATTGATACCAGAGCACCAACAAAATATAAACAGCAAATTGAATTAGTTGCCTATTTTTGTTATATTATGCCGCCCACTTAAAAAGTGGTCTAATCTGTGCTATTGGTTTTTAGGAAATAAACTTTAAGAAAACTGATTTTATATAAAAAAATCAAGTTATATTTTAAGTTGTATTTCTCTAGGCAATTAGATCTTAAGCAAAAAACGAAGTAAGCAAGCGAGGTTGTATGATTAAACAACGTACACTAAAAACAAGCGTATCAACTGTCGGAGTTGGTTTGCATAAAGGTGAAAAGGTACAGGTCACTCTCCGTCCTGCACCAGCCAATACAGGTATTATATTTCGCCGTGTTGACCTTGACCCTGTAGTTGATATTAAAGCGACACCTGAAGCTGTGGGTGAAACTACTTTGTGTACTTGTTTAGTAAATGAACAACAAATAAAAGTATCTACGGTTGAACATTTATTGTCTGCTGTTGCTGGTTTAGGTATTGATAACCTAATCATTGATGTGGATGCACCTGAAATTCCTATTATGGATGGTAGCGCACTGCCTTTCGTATACCTAATTCAATCAGTAGGGATTGAAACACAAAATGCGGCTAAGCGATTTATTCGAATTAAAAAAGCAATACGTGTTGAAGAGGGTGATAAATGGGCTGAACTGCTTCCTTTTGAAGGCTTTAGAGTAAATTTTTCCATTGAATTTAATCATCCTGTGATTGCCAACACCTGCCAAACCATGAGCATGGACTTTTCTAGTTGTTCATTCATCAAAGAAATTAGCCGTGCCCGTACTTTTGGTTTTATGAAAGATATTGAGTTTCTCCGTTCTCATAATCTCGCATTAGGCGGTAGTTTGGAAAATGCAATTGTATTAGATGAATATCGTATGCTAAATAAAAATGAGTTGCGTTATGATGATGAATTTGTGAAACATAAAATTTTAGATGCTATTGGTGATCTTTACATGGGAAGTGCTAGCATTTTAGGTGAATTAAATGCCTTTAAATCAGGTCATGGCTTGAATAATATGCTACTTAGAGAAGTATTTAAACAAGAGGATGCTTGGGAATGGGTGACTTATGAAGATGATAAGTTAACATCACCCATTGAATATCAAGAAATTAACGCTGCGGCTTTTTAGTTTGCAATCTTTGTAACGATAGACGTTATTTAATCAAAACCGAGCATTGTCTCGGTTTTTTTAATTTTTAACGTTCATCGCGAAAGGCATTAGCAGCAAGTTTTTCTAATTTTTGTTTTAAGCCTGGAGGGGCGTTTTTTGCAATCTCTAACAATTGTGAGGCTGTTTTATTGGAAATACTTTGAATAGACCCTCGCTTTTGCATCGTGTTTTGTGAAGACATAGCGGTAGATGCGATGTTATTTGCATTATAAGTTTGTTGGTTAGGTGTTTTTCTATGTCCCTGGGGGTTCACTTTAATTTCTATTTGTGAAAATTGGCCTTGGGTTTGTTTGACCAACGCTTTACAGATAATATTACGTTCAAACTGCAACCTTTGCCCCCAAACGGGTGATTTTACTTCAATTATGAGGGTTGTTTTCACAAAATTAGCAATATTGAACGCATCTTCTGGCAGGTCAGGGCATATTTGTCGTACAATGTCCGACAACAAATTCAAAGAGTTGGTTTTTGATTGAATTTGTGCCAAAGTGCCTGTCGTTGAATTAAAAAGTGTCGACATATCTTTGGGCATTTTAGGTCTGCGTGCCATATGGGTACCGTCAATAATAACCTTAACTAGAATTATATATGAGTTTAACACTACTGTACCGTGGAAAGAATGTAAGATTTTCAATGCGCTTAAATAAGCTGCATTGGCTTTCTGCAGTTTTTATCTTTTCTTTAATATCAGGAGGGATTATTTATTTGCTGTTTTCAATGGGTGAAAAACCTACAGGTACAGCAGAATACTTTACAAGCCGAACAGCCGACTTGCATAATAATCTTATCGAAACTAAAGACCCACTCTCAATACAAACTGATATTGAAAATAAGCAAATCACCGCCCTAACAATAAAATTAGCAGAATTACAGAGCCATGTTTTACGGTTAAATGCGTTAGGCGAACGATTAGCTGATACTGCAAAAATACCTGAACAAGAATTTAATTTTTCTATGCTCCCACCCAGTGGTGGCCCTTCATCAAGCACAAGCGAAATGAGTAAAAAATCTTTTGCTCAACTACTGGCTGAAATCTCGCAGTTAGAAAATTCACTTAACTATGAAGAAAATAAATTGCAAATGCTTGAATCTTTGACATTAGGTCACCATATAGAAAACACACGTTATTTATCTGGTCGCCCTATTACCAAAGGTTGGTTGTCTTCTTACTTTGGTGTGCGTAAAGACCCTTTCAATGGTCGGCCTACAATGCATAAAGGTATTGATTTTGCTGGCAAAGAGGATGGCGATATCATAGCGACAGCCTCAGGCATTGTTACTTGGTCAGATGAAAGATACGGTTATGGCCAATTAATTGAAATTAATCATGGTGACGGATTAAAAACACGTTATGGGCATAATAAAAAATTACTTGTGAAAGTGGGAGATGTAGTAACTAAAGGACAAACAATAGCAAAAATGGGCAGTACCGGGCGCTCAACTGGGCCGCATGTTCATTATGAAATTTTGCATAATAATAAACAAATTAACCCGCTGAAATTTGTTTATCGCAAAGCCAAGTAATCAGAATAGGTGTAGAGCGCACGCTTGCTGCGAAAAAACTACAATAATAATTAATCACTTAGTGTACTCGCTTAGGTAGAACACTAAATTTCACAAAATGGTTTAATAAGATGTTTGTAAAATTGTTAACAAAAATGTTTGGTAGCCGAAACGATAGACTAATCAAACAAATGACCAAAGAAGTAAAAAAAATTAACGCCCTAGAGCCAATCCTTGAAGCACTGAGCGATGAAGAGTTAAAGGCAAAAACAAGTGAATTTAAAGAACGTTTGAGTAACGGTGAAACGTTAAACAGCATTCTTCCTGAAGCATTCGCTGTGGTACGAGAAGCGAGTAAACGCGTTTTTGGTATGCGTCACTTTGATGTGCAAATGATAGGTGGCATGGTATTAAACGACGGTAAAATTGCTGAAATGCGTACTGGTGAAGGTAAAACCTTAACCGCATCATTACCCTCTTATTTAAATGCGCTAACAGGTAATGGTGTTCATGTGATAACCGTGAATGATTATCTTGCTACTCGTGATGCAGATTGGAGTCGACCATTATTTGAATTTTTAGGTTTAACGGTCGGTTGTAATATTGCTGGTATGGCGCCGCAAAACAAGCAGGCTGCTTACCAAGCCGATATTACGTATGGCACCAATAACGAATTTGGGTTTGATTATTTACGTGACAACATGGTGTTTTCACCAGAAGAGCGTACTCAGAAAAAACTAAGTTTTGCTATTATTGATGAAGTGGATTCAATTCTAATTGATGAAGCGCGTACACCGCTCATTATTTCTGGGCAAGCGGAAGACAGCTCTGAACTGTACAAAAGTATCAATACCATTGTGCCAGTGCTTGAAGTACAAAGTGAAGAAGATAAAGACGAAGATACAGGTCAGTCAGAAGGTTTTGTTGAAGGTGACTTCACTATTGATGAAAAAGCCAAACAAATTTATTTAACAGAACGTGGTCAAATTCGCATTGAGGAAATCATGTGCGAAAAAGGCTTGTTGCAAGAAGGTGATACTTTATTTTCTGCTTCGAATATCACCTTGTTACATCATGTTATGGCGGCATTACGCGCTCATAAACTATTCCAAAAAGATGTTGACTATATTGTAAAAAATGATGAAATAATTATTGTTGACGAACACACAGGTCGTACAATGGAAGGCCGTCGTTGGTCTGAAGGATTACACCAAGCTGTTGAGGCAAAAGAAGGCGTAAGAATTCAAAATGAAAACCAAACGCTTGCTTCTATCACCTTTCAAAACTTCTTCCGAATTTATGACAAATTGTCAGGCATGACAGGTACCGCAGATACCGAAGCTTTCGAATTTCAGCATATTTATGGGTTAGAAACCGTTATTGTTCCAACGCATCGTCCTATGATTCGTAACGATATGTCTGATTTGATTTACTTAACGGCTGAAGAAAAGTTTGAAGCTATTTTAGAAGATATTAAAGACTGCGTAAAACGCGGTCAACCAGTGTTAGTTGGTACTATCTCAATTGAAACTTCAGAATTTTTATCGAACCTTTTAAAGAAAGAAAAAATAAAACACAAAGTATTAAATGCTAAGTTTCATGCTCAAGAAGCTGAAATTGTTGCTGATGCAGGTAAAGAGTTTGCGGTAACTATTGCTACCAATATGGCAGGTCGTGGTACTGATATTGTGCTGGGTGGTAATTTGAATGCTGCAATTGATGACTTAACTAAAGGGAATAAACAACCAACCGAAGAACAGATTGAAAAACTAAAAGCTCAATGGAAAATTGATCATGAACGTGTGCTTGAATTGGGCGGTTTAAAAATTATAGCGACTGAGCGTCATGAGTCTCGCCGAATTGATAACCAATTACGTGGTCGTTCAGGCCGTCAAGGTGACCCAGGGGCAACACGTTTTTATCTTTCAATGGAAGATTCGCTAATGCGTATTTTCGCCTCAGAACGTATTTCAAACATGATGCGTAAATTAGGTATGGAACACGGAGAGGCAATTGAACACCCTTGGGTAACACGTAGTATAGAAAATGCTCAACGCAAAGTTGAAGGGCGCAATTTTGATATGCGTAAACAGTTATTAGAATATGACGATGTTGCTAATGATCAGCGTGGTGTTATTTACGAGCAGCGAAATGAACTACTTGATGAACCTGATATTGGTGAAGTGATTGATAATATTCGAGGTGATGTTATTAATAGTGTGATAAGTCAGCATATTCCGTCGCAGTCATTAGTTGAAATGTGGGACGTTGCAGGCTTAGAAGAGCAGCTTAAAGGGGAATTTAATACGAATTTGCCTATTGCTCAATGGCTCGATGAAGATAAAAAACTACACGAACAAGACTTACGTGAAAGAATTGTTGCTGAATTTGACCAAACCTACAAAGATAAAGAAAAAGTTGTGGGTGCTGACGTGCTTCGCCAATTTGAAAAAGCAGTGATGCTACAAAGTTTAGATTCTCACTGGAAAGAGCATTTGGCAGCAATGGATCATTTACGTCAAGGTATTGGTTTACGTGCACATGCTCAGAAAAACCCTAAACAAGAGTATAAACGTGAATCTTTTGAGTTGTTTACAGAAATGTTAGATAACTTAAAATATGACGTTGTGGGAATATTGTCTAAAGTGCAAATTCAAGCGGAGTCTGATGTTGAAGCTGTAGAAGAACAGCATAGAAAAGCAGAAGTACCAGCTGAATTTCAGCATCAAAGTGCAGATAGCTTAGAAACTAAGCCGCAAATGCCGCGTGTAGGACGTAACGAGCCTTGCCCATGTGGTTCAGGTAAAAAATATAAACAGTGTCATGGTAAATTGAAATAAAGAGACTGTTCAGGCAAGCCTTAAACCGTGAGAGGATAATTTGCGACGATGTCGTTTGCAATTATTCACTTGCGGTAAATTATTCACATTGTAGATATTTTTATAACTCACCCTTTTACCTAGTACGTTTCTTCTTATGACCAAAACAATTCATGTTGCTGTTGGCGTTATTACCTCAATCAACGAATCAACTGAAACGCAATACTTTCTCACTAAGCGGCTTATAGATGCTCATCAAGGTGGAAAATGGGAGTTTCCAGGGGGCAAGGTAGAGAAGGGGGAAAGTGTCGCTCAAGCACTTGCCAGAGAGCTAAAAGAAGAAGTTAATATTAATGTGTTATCGTGTCAGCCGTTAATGGTTGTTAATCATACGTATTCACAAGACAATGGCACAGATAAAAAAGTTTCTTTAGAGATTTTTATTGTCGATAATTATATTGGTGAACCATCAGCACAAGAAGGGCAAGGAGAAGGTTGGTTCTCGCTTGATGAGTTACAAAAGCTCGACTTTCCTAAAGCAAATGACGTTATTATTCAAAAACTCTTAACTCTTAACGCTTAACTCTTAACTCGAGCTCTTTATTCTGGTTCAACAAAAAACTTATTATTTAAAACAAACTCATCTTCCATCGCATCAAGCATTTCTTCAGTTAAGGGAGTTTCACCTTGAATACTTTGGCTAATTTTATGATTTTCTTCTGCCCACTCACCTAAATCAATTAACTGACAGCGTTTACTACAAAAGGGACGAAATGTACTACTGGGCTGCCAAATAACTTCTTTGCTACAGTTAGGACAGGAAACTTTTAAGGTCATAATATATTTTACTAAGTTAGTGATGAGTTAATTGTTAGATTATACGTTAATTAATACTATAAGCGTTATCTTGTTACAGCAACTTCAACATCGTGCTAATGAAAATGTTGTCGCTTGGTTTGAATAGCGCCTACCTTGTTGTTCGCATGGCAACATAAAACGAATAGAATAACGAAATTTATTGCCACTGATGGTCGGGAAATATTGCGCACTTTGTGCAATTTTTATGCGTAGCAAAATTACCCCTTCTCCACTGTCTTGATAGAAACCGCTTTCAGTTTCAATGCATTCAAACTCTGACCGCTGTCGAACAAATTTTAGCACTAAGGCCAATGACTGCTTTATGTTGATAAGCAACGATAGCCATTGTTTAATATCTTTAGCTATATGATCACTGGGTTGATGTAACCAAAATTGTAATTGAGGTAAATCAAAGCTGGAATTTCCCCCTTGAATAGCGAAACGCTGTTTTAAACTCGCAAGCAACATATTTTCTTTTAATTGCGACCATGTTTGGCTGTTAACTCTAAGTTGACTAACAAGAGCTACGGTTTCACGAAGGTTGTCTTCAAGGGCCGTTGTATCTATATTTGGTGCTTGCGACCAAACAACAAGATTATGTTGTAACTTCTCTAAATCTTTAATTAAATCGCCTCGTAAGTCGGTACGTTCGAGGGTATCAATAATGGCGAACAAAGCACTAAAAAAAACTTGATGATTAACAAGAATATCTGAAACCTTACAGCCGTCAACTTGCTTAAATAATTGCTCAAGCTTTAGGTAGTTACGAATACGTTCATTGAGAGGGTGTTCATACAATATTGTTGTCATGCAAAGTATTACAAATGTTTAAATTATGGTGTCGTTAGTTGAACATAGTAACCATAGCATATTATTCATAGATAATTGAAATGGCGAATTCTTTTTTGATTGTTTTTTGCTCATTACCTTATGTACAGGTTTATTTTATCTATTTTTTGAACTTTCTTCAGCTAATAACAAATAGTTTTGGTGTAGTTGCTTAACTGTTTGTTTTAAACTGTCTAGACTGCAATCATCATTATTTAATAAGTCATCAGCGTGCGATTGTCTGATTTTTCTTGAGACTTGGCTATTCATAATGGCTTTTACTTGATTGATTGAATTACTATCACGAGCTGTTGTACGCGATAGTTGAGTCGACTCCTTTACATCAATAACTAACACCCGATTAACCAAAGACGTTAAATTATTTTCAATAAGTAACGGGGCAACAATAATACAATAAGGGCTATTAGACTGCTTTACTTTAGTGGTGATTTCTTCACGTATTAGTGGGTGTAATAGATTATTCAGCCAAATTTTTTCATTGTCATCACTGAATATTTTTTGGCGTAGTAAGGCTCTATCTAATGTACCATCTGACTGAATGAAGTTGGCGCCAAAGTGCTCACTTATTGAGTGTAGAGCTGTGCTTCCTTTTTGTACAACATTGCGGGCAATAATATCCGCATCAATAATATCTATGCCATAGGTGGCAAGAATATTTGTAACGGTTGTTTTTCCTGAGCCGATACCGCCTGTGAGGCCAATAATATAATCAGACATATTTACCTTTTTCTTAAAAAATTAATTTATCTGCAGTAAGTACCAAGACCAAATTTCATTACCCCATAGTAATGTTATCCAGCCTGCAACCGCTAAATAGGGACCAAAGGGAATTGCCTGTTCACGTTGATGTTTTTTAAATAAAACTAATGAAATTCCTACAATAGCTCCCACAACAGAGGCCATTAATATAAGCATCGGCAGTAATTGCCAACCAATCCAAGCGCCAAATAGAGCAAAAAGTTTGAAATCGCCAAAGCCCATTCCCTCTTTACCCGTTAATAATTTAAATAGCCAAAATATGCAAAATAAGCTCATGTAACCCACTACGGCACCAATCACGGCATCTTGAAGGGGCACAAATGTGCCTTGCAAATTCACAAGTAAGCCAAGCCAAAGTAGCGGCATAACAATTTGATCGGGTAATAGCATGTGATCAAAATCGATTAAGGTTAAACAAATTAACCCCCAAGTTAGTATAAGCAATAATAGGGTTTCTATTGAAACTCCCCACTGTAAGGCTACTACTAAGCTTAATAGTGCGGTTGCTATCTCTACAACAGGATAACGAATTGAAATTCTATTTTTACATTGGCTACATTTACCTGCTAAAAACAGCCAACTGATAACGGGAATATTTTCATAAAAGCGTATTTTATGACCGCATTTGGGGCAAGTTGAGTTAGGAACAGATAAGGTAAGTGGCGCTATTTTTTTTGCGGGTACATTGGTTAATTCATCCGCTAAAAATTCTCGACAGTCGCTATACCAAGTATTGTGCATCATTTTGGGTAAACGATAGACAACTACATTTAAAAAGCTACCTATTATCAATGAAAAAATGACAATGCTAATACCGAAGGCTATAGGCGACTGTTGAAAGAATAGTAAGGTTTGCTCAAACATAAAAAGCTCGTAGTTCTTGAGTGAAAATATACATAAGTAAACACTTAATAAGTGGTTAAAATCTTGCTTACACAACCATACCAATTTGGAAAATAGGTAAATACATGGCAATAATCAACCCACCAATTACAACACCTAGCACGGCCATTATCATGGGTTCTAATAAAGCCGTTAAATTATCAACGGCATTGTCTACTTCAGCTTCATAAACATTGGCAACCTTTGATAGCATATCATCAACCGCACCAGACTCTTCACCAATGGCAACCATTTGAATTACCATGTCTGGGAAAATACTACAGTTACGCATGGCAAGGTTCATTTGCATACCTGAGGTTACTTCTGCCCTAACATCTAAAATAGCATCACGAAATACCGCATTACCCGCAGCGCCTGCTGCAGAATCTAGAGCATCTATTAACGGTACACCCGCAGCAAAGGTGGTTGAGAGGGTTCGGGCATAACGAGCAACCGCTGCTTTTTCAAGTAAATCGCCAATAACGGGCAGTTTTAAAATGTTTCGATCTACTTGATCGCGTAATTTTTGGCTATTGCGATGTGCTCGTTTGAATAAGAAAATAAAAGCAAATACCGCCCCTAAGCCCAAGTGCCAATAGGCAACCATAAAGTCTGAAATACCCACTACGAATAAGGTAAAGCCTGGTAACTCAGCACCAAAACTAGCAAAAATTTCTTGAAAAACAGGTACTACAAAAATTAATAATATGGAGGTAACAACCGCAGCAATCACTAAAACAGCAATAGGATACGTCATGGCCTTTTTTATTTTAGCTTTTAAGGCTTCCGCTTTTTCTTTGTAGGTTGCAATACGGTCATAAATGGTTTCTAACGAACCTGATTGCTCGCCGGAAGCTACTAAGTCACAGTAAAGATCATCAAAATGTCTAGGGTGGTCGCGTAAACAATCAGACAAAGGAATACCCGAAGACAGTTTGTTACCTATTGTAGCCAGTAGTTTTTGCATATTACCATTGCTATGGCCTTTACCTATCATTTCAATGGTTTGTACTAAAGGAACACCTGCCCCTAGCATGGTGGCAATTTGGCGAGAGATAACAGCAATATCGGCAGGAGTAATGGCTTTATCACCGCCTAGACCAAATAAAGGCTTAGCTTTTCTCTTTACTTTACTGGGGGTAATACCCTGCTTACGCAGTTGTGCTTTTAATTCAATAATATTGTTTGCTGACAGTTCACCGTTAATTTTTTTACCCTTACGGTTTACGCCTTGCCAAGTAAAAACATCTAATGCTTTTACTTTAGGGGTCTTTTTTTTTGCGACTGCTGTTGCCATAAAATTACCTATTACCCATTAATTATGTAGAGAGAAGGTTTTACACTACATTTACTCGTGTTAAATTTATTTATATAAAATTAAAATAAAGTCAACGAGATTCCTTTTAATATATAATATGCCAGCTATCCACTGGTTACACGGTTTATTTCAGCAAGACTCGTCATGCCATTCATTGCTTTTTGTAACCCTGATTGCCGTAAATTGTTATAGCCTTCTTTTTGGCATTGTTTGGCAATATCTAATGAGTTACCGCCTTCCATGATAATGGATGAAATTTCAGGGCTAATTTTAATTACTTCATAAATACCAACTCGTCCCTTGTAACCACCCGTACATTGAGCGCAACCCACGGGTTTAAATAGCTTGATCTCAGCAAGTTTATCAACAGGAAAGTCTTGTTCTGCTAATTGTAGTTCGGATAACTCTTCTGGAATTTTACAGTGAGGGCATAAACGCCTAGCTAAACGTTGAGCAATAATAATAGTAACAGAGCTAGCCACGTTGTATGAGGGCACACCCATATTTAATAGTCGGGTCAGTGTTTCAGCAGCCGAATTGGTATGCAAGGTAGACAATACCAAATGCCCTGTTTGTGCGGCTTTTATTGCGATTTCTGCGGTTTCTAAGTCACGAATTTCACCCACCATGACAATGTCGGGATCTTGGCGTAAAAAAGAGCGTAAAGCACTAGGGAAGGTTAACCCAGCGCGATTGTTAATTTGAACTTGGTTGATACCCTCTAAATTTATTTCTACAGGATCTTCTGCCGTTGAAATATTGCGTTCTTCAGTATTGAGAATGTTTAAGCCTGTATATAACGACACGGTTTTACCTGACCCCGTTGGCCCTGTCACTAATATCATGCCTTGGGGTTGCTCAAGTGCCTCCATGTATATTTTTTTCTGTTCAGGCTCATAGCCTAGCATATCAATACCTAACATGGCGCTAGACGAATCAAGAATACGCATTACTATTTTTTCGCCCCACATGGTAGGCAAGGTACTCACCCGAAAATCAATAGATTTTTTCTTCGACAATGCCAGTTTTATTCGGCCATCTTGCGGTACTCTGCGCTCGGCAATGTCAAGCTTCGACATTACCTTAAGACGGGCAGACATTCGTGAAGATAACGACACGGGCGGGCGGGCAATTTCGGTTAATATACCGTCAATACGAAAACGAATACGAAATGAGTGTTCGTAAGGTTCAAAATGTAAATCTGAGGCACCTTTTTTGATAGCATCTAATAAAATTTTATTAATAAAAACAACAATGGGCGCATCATCTTCCCCGTTAGCTTTGCTATTATCGTCATTGTCTTTTTCTTCTTGTACATCTAAGCCCGATAATTCATCAGAATCAATATCTGTTATATCAAGGGCGGTGCTTTCATCTTCTAGCACTTTTTCAATACAGGTTTGTAAGCCTAATTCATCTGTTAATATTAGCTCGGTACTGTAGCCGGTATTAAATTGTATTTCTTCTAAGGCATCAAGGTTTGTAGGGTCAGACATGGCAACAAATAACACTTTACCTCGTAAAAATAAGGGCAAGGCATTATGTTTGTGAATAAGTTTTTCATTGCGTACCCCTTCAGGTACTAAGGTGGTATCAAAACGTGCTAATTGTATATAGGGGTAACCGAACTTATGAGATAAAATAGCCGCAATTTTTTTGCAATCTAGTTTTTTATCGTCTACTAAATAACGAATAAAGGGTTTGTTCTTGCCAGTAAAATCACTAAATATACTATCGACGTTTTCAAGCGGAATGAGCTGCTCATTAGCTAATGCGGATAAAACACTTGATTGCTGGTGGTTGCCTTTCATAACTTTTGGTAGATAACCTTTTGAATAAATTCAATGAATACATCAAATTTTAGTGTAACTTAAATTTAACCTAAAGCACAAAAGTTTTATTAAGAATGGGGCAGAGTTTGATTTATTTTTTAAGGTGGAATAAAAAAGCTCCCGTAGGAGCTTTTTATAAAATAAGGGAGGCATTTAATTTATTTCCAATATTTATATGCTGTTAGCAGTAACCAGCGGCTTGGCAGGTTCCTGTAAATGTCCACGTAACAGCACCATTATTCATTGCAGGAGTTAATATATAAGTTTCTCCATTTAAACCACTATTAGTTCCCGCAGTTACTGTAATCACTGCTGTATCATCCGTAACTACTACCGAAGCGACATTAGCACCTACAGCTGCACCTGTTTGTAAGGCTGAAATGTTATCATTGTCTGTTGTATCACATGTAGCCAAACCATTATTAACTTGACCACACACTTCAATTGCGGTTTTTAAACCTCCTGCAGCTGAAGTCACTTCTGAAAATGCAGCACGAGCTGTATAAGTTTGATAAGCAGGCAATGCCACGGCAGCGAGAATACCGATAATCGCAACAACGATCATCAATTCAATTAGAGTGAAACCTTTTTGTGCTTTGTTAGTCATTTTGTTCATTGCGTTTAAATTTTTCATAGTAATATTTTTCATAGTAATAATTCCATTAATTTCTACGGGGGCTGCAGTTAATATGCGACATATTTTTATAAATGTAAAATAATGACGCGCTTTTTTTTGCTTTTAATTTATATTTAATCCTGTGTTGATTACTTTTTTACCAAAGCATTAGTTTTAGTTAACAATTTGGTTGGTAATTAACATGTGATTAACTTTTTGGCGGCTAAACCTAGGGCTGATTATTACTGATATATTCGCTATCCACGGCTAAATCTTGGCTTATTAAACCTAATCTTGTTGAACCTAATTTAGCACCGTGTGAATAAATCAACACAAAAAGCTGTATTAAATATAACTAAGTTAATTAAGTTGTAAAGAATAATGTTCAATAAAATGCAAATTTTGTCTTTAAAATGAATCAATTGCTGTTTTTTTAGTGAATTTTTAGTGAAACAAGGTGGTTAACTAATAAAACAGATAAAAAAATAATCAAAATGGGCGTGATCTTCCCTTAACAATTCTGTATAATCCGCGCTCCCTACGTTACAAACTGTCTTTTTAATGGTCTGTTTCTCTGAATAAGCGGGGTTTTATTGCCTAGCTTGTTTATTAAATGGGTATTTTTTAAAGGCGTTAGGCTCGATACTCGAAGGGGTAATTGCGTGGTCTATTATTAACCGATAAAACAGATATATGGTAAGCGTGTGTTTGATTTATCATTTAAGTAACATTTTTTAAATTGGGTTTTTTAATGAAAACTTTTGTAGCTAAACCAGCAAGCGTACAACGCGAATGGTTCTTAGTGGACGCCGAAGATAAAACTTTAGGTCGTATCGCTACTGAAATTGCAAGCCGTTTACGCGGTAAGCATAAACCAGAATATACTCCTCATGTTGACACAGGCGATTATATCGTTGTTATTAATGCTGAGAAAGTACGTGTAACTGGTAATAAAGCGAAAGGTAAAATTTACTATTCGCATACTGAATTTCCTGGTGGTCTTAAACAAATTAGCTTTGAAAAGCTAATTGAAAAAGCGCCAGAACGTGTTCTTGAATTTGCAGTGAAAGGCATGTTACCTAAAGGTCCTTTAGGTCGCGAAATGTTCCGCAAATTAAAAGTGTATGCTGGTGCTGAGCACGCGCATACTGCACAACAACCACAACTTTTGGAGCTGTAAGCAATGGCTGATAATCAATATTACGGTACTGGTCGTCGCAAGAGCTCTACTGCTCGTGTGTTCATGAAAGCTGGTAACGGTGCAATCACAATTAACAAACGTGACATTTCTGAGTATTTCGGACGTGAAACAGCTCGCATGGTTGTTCGCCAACCGTTAGAGTTAGTTGAAATGTTAGAAAAGTTTGACTTTAACATCTCTGTAGTCGGTGGTGGTATTTCTGGTCAAGCGGGTGCAATTCGTCACGGTATCACTCGTGCGTTAATGGAGTTTGATGAAACATTACGCTCTAGCTTACGTCATGCAGGTTTTGTTACTCGTGATGCACGTAAAGTTGAACGTAAGAAAGTGGGCTTACATAAAGCACGTAAGAAACCACAATTCTCAAAACGTTAATTTTCGTTATGCTCAGCATTTATGCTGCGTTGCTATCGTTATTCGCCCCAGTCATTTAGTACATCTACTGTTACCTAAATATAAACTGGGGCTCATAACTCAAGCGCCTTGCCTAAATACCGATCATTTAGAAAATACAATTCGTTATATTTTACGAATTCAAAAAACCGACCTTGTGTCGGTTTTTTTATGTGTAAAATTTAATAGACTTGAGAATAAGTAAAAATAAGTTTTCACTTACAAAAATCGCGTTGCCAAAAGGGCGTAGTGAAATATAAACCAAGCAGGTTGTGCTATTTATTAAGTCATAATGTTATAAAATAGCTAAATTCACATTAGAATCAATTTGTTACATTTATCACGAAATTATTTGTTATTCCTGAAACAATGTTGCTTAGAAATAATGGTTATTTTGATTAATGTATTGCAGTGTAACTTTCTATTGTTATTTCAGTTTTTTTCGATTTTTACAGCACTTAGCTGACTTTTTACCTTGTAAAAAATGACCTATTTCTTTATGATCGTAAAAATTTTTGTCGATATACCGCTTGGTATAAGTTTGATCAAACAAAAATAAGGCTGTGTTTATTTTATTAACGTAATTTATAAGCAATAAAGCTAATAATAATTGTTTGATCATCAATGTGATTTGGAGAGTGTGAATGAGCAATGTGCCTGTAAATAACGGCCGTCGACGCTTCTTAACTGCGGCTACTGCCGTTGTTGGTGGTGCTGGCGTTGTCGGTGTGGCTGTGCCTTTCATTGGTTCCTGGAACCCAAGTGCTCGCGCGAAAGCTGCGGGTGCTCCAGTAGAAGTCAATGTAGGTAAAATAGAGCCTGGTCAATTAATCCGCGCAGAATGGCGAGGTAAACCTGTTTATGTCGTTAGGCGTACCGAAGAAACAGTCAACAATTTAAGTAAGGTTGATGACCAATTACGTGATCCTAATTCTGAAAAAGCACAGCAACCAAGCTATGCAACCAATGCTTACCGTTCAATTAAGCCTGAATTTTTAGTTGCATTAGGTGTTTGCACTCACTTAGGTTGTGCACCAACTCACCATAACGGTGACTTTGATCAATTTGTTGAAGGTGTAAGCCAAGGGTTCTTCTGTCCATGTCATGGTAGTAAATTTGATATGGCTGGTCGTGTATTTCAAGGGGTTCCTGCACCATTAAACTTGATGGTTCCTGAGCATTCGTTTACTAGTGAAAACACTTTGTTAATCGGTGTTGGCCCAGATGAAAGTAAAGGAGAAGCATAATGTTAGCAAACTTTATGGCTTGGATGGATAAACGATTACCCTTAACCGATGCTTGGAATAAGCATTTGGCACAATATCCAGCCCCAAAAAACTTTAACTTTTGGTACTTTTTTGGCTCGTTAGCCATGTTAGTACTGGTAAACCAAATTTTAACTGGTGTGTGGTTAACCATGAGTTATGAGCCATCAGGTGATGGTGCATTTGCCAGTGTTGAATATATCATGCGTGATGTTGATTACGGTTGGTTATTACGCTATATGCATTCTACAGGCGCGTCAGCTTTCTTTATTGTGGTTTACCTTCACATGATGCGTGGCTTAATGTACGGCTCGTATCAAAAACCACGTGAATTATTATGGATCTTCGGAATGTTGATCTTCTTGGTATTAATGGCTGAAGCATTTATGGGCTATTTATTACCTTGGGGCAATATGTCGTACTGGGGGGCACAAGTCATTATCTCCTTGTTTGGCGCTATTCCTGTTATTGGTGATGACTTAACGCTATGGATTCGTGGCGATTATGTTATTTCAGGGGCAACACTTAATCGCTTCTTTGCTTTACACGTTATTGCGATGCCATTAGTGTTAGTTATTCTTGTATTTTTACATATTTTAGCCCTGCACGAAGTTGGCTCAAATAACCCTGAAGGTACCGATGTTAAGAAACCTAAAGGTAGTATTAAGCCTGAAGATCAAAGTAAATTTAAATTCCACAAGCAGTATACTGACAAATACGATATTGTTGATGCAATACCTTTCCACCCTTACTACTCAGTAAAAGATATTATGGGTGTTGCTGGTTTCTTAATTTTATTCTGTTGGGTTATGTTTTTTGCACCTGAAGGTGGCGGTTACTTTATGGAAGCGCCAAACTTTGAGCCTGCTAATGGTTTGAAAACACCTGAGCATATTGCTCCAGTATGGTATTTTGGTCCTTTCTATACTATTTTACGTGTTATCCCTGACAAGTTGTTAGGCGCTATTGGTATGTTCTCTGCCATTATCGTGCTTTTCCTTGTGCCGTGGTTTGACCGTGGTGTAGTGAAATCAGTTAAATTCCGCTCTAAGCTACATTTACTTAACCTAATTCAGTTCTCTGTATGTTTTATTGTTTTAGGTGTTTTAGGAACTTTACCTGCAACACCAACCGCTAACTTAATTGGTACTATTGCTACATTTGGTTATTTCGGATTCTTCGTTGCACTTTGGTTTTATTCTAAGAATGAAAAATGTAAGCCAGTACCAGAGAGGGTTTCACACTAATGAAAAATTTAATTAAGGCGCTAGCTTTTAGTTTAGTCACTGTGGTGTCTATGTCTGCCCTTGCTTCATCAGGTGGAGCAAATTTAGATCATGCTAATAATGATTTAACTGATAAAGAATCATTAAAAAATGGTTTTAAAACTTACATTAACTATTGTTTAGGTTGTCACCAATTACAATATCAACGTTATAATCGTACCTTTAAAGATTTAGGTATTGAAGAAGCTGATGGTGTTGCAAATTATATGTACACAGGTGAAAAGTCAGGTGATCATATTACCAATACTATGCCAAAGAAAGAGGCAGCTAGTTGGTTTGGTACTGCGCCACCAGATTTAACCTTAGAGGCACGTTTACGTAGTCCAGATTGGATTTATACTTATTTACGTTCATTCTATATGGATGACAAACGTCCTTTTGGTGTTAACAATAAAGTATTTAAAGATGTTGGTATGCCACATGTATTACAGGACTTACAAGGTGTTAGTTCAATAGATGAACATGGTAATATCTCTCCTGCGATGGGTGGTAGTTTAACCGCAGAAGAATATGATATTGTGGTTCGTGATTTAACTAACTTTTTAGAATATGTTGGTGAACCAAGTAAACTTGATCGCGAAGCTATGGGCGTGAAGGTATTAATATTCTTGTTTGTTTTCTTTATTATTTCTTATTTCCTTAAGAAAGAATATTGGAAAGACGTACATTAGTAACCTTTACACTTAGTGTGTAAAAGTTACGATAAAAATACTGGGGGCTTTTTGCCCCCATTATCCGTTTTAAGAAATGCAATTCTTAGACACTCTTTATAGAAAGTAGGAGGCCCTATGGCCGTAGCAGCAAATAAACGTTCAGTAATGACGTTATTCTCGCATGCTGATGATATGTATAGTCATCAAACACGTATAGTATTGGCAGAAAAGGGCGTTGGTGTTGATATTAATTTAGTTGATCTGGCAAACTTGCCAGAGGACTTAATTGACTTAAATCCCTACGGAACAGTACCAACATTAATAGACCGAGAATTAGCTTTATATGAAGCTAAGATTATTATTGAATATTTGGATGAGCGTTTCCCACATCCACCATTGATGCCTGTTTACCCTGTATCACGCGGTCGTAGCCGTTTAATGATGCACCGTATTGAAAATGATTGGTATAGTTTAGCTAATGTTATTTTAACGGGAAGTGCTGAAGAAGCAGCAAAAGCACGTCAAGAGCTGAAAGAAAGTTTATTGAGTGTTGCGCCTATTTTGAATGAAGCGCCATATTTTATGAGTGAGGAATACAGTTTAGTTGACTGTTATTTAGCTCCATTATTATGGCGTTTACCGGCTTTTGGTATAGAGCTAGAGGGCCAAGGTTCAAAAGAACTTAAAACGTATATGTTACGTTTATTTGAGCGTGAGTCATTCCAAGCGTCTTTAACTGAAGCTGAGCGTGAATTACGTTTTGGACATTCAGATTAATGATTGATTCGTCCGACATCAAAATGAGTTCTAATAAGCCCTATTTGGTTGGGGCCTTTTATGACTGGATTTCAGACAATGATTTGACACCTTACATTGTGGTTGATGTGAGTGTTTATGGTGTTTTAGTGCCAATGTCATACGTAAAAGATGGTCAAATAGTCTTGAATATCGCTTCTACTGCTGTAGGAAGTATAGCCTTAGGCGAACATGCCATTGAGTTTAGTGCGCGTTTTGGCGGTAAACTTGAACATATGACAGTGCCTTATGGTGCAATTTCAGCTATTTATGCCAAAGAAAATGGTGCTGGCACGTCTTTACCAATTGAGCATCCTAGTGATGAAGATATAGAGGTGATAGAAGGCGATAAAGCTGATATGAAACCTCAATCTACGCCCAAACCAAGTTTAACCAGTGTGTCATCGGGTGATAAAACATCAGGTCATAAAAAATCGGGTAAAAGTAAAGCCAGTTTGAAAGTAATTAAATAGCGTAGGCGGTACTTAGGTACGGTATTCGTTATCTTAAATATTCAAACGCTTTAAAAACTCTATTTACACCACTGATGTTGCGGGTAATATTTACCGCAGCATCAGCTTCTTTCTTCGATACAATTCCCATTAAAAAAACTTCACCATTTTCAGTAATTACTTTAATGTCTTTTCCATTCACTTTATCACTGGAAAATAATGCTGTTTTGACTTTAGATGTTAACCATACATCGTTGGTTTGAGTGGTTACCGACGTAACGTTACCAATTCGTATTTGATTATGTATACGAACAACGCCGTTTATATTATTAACAATTTTTATCGCTTGATCTTTAAGGTATGTTGAAGGTGCTTGACCAATAATTAAAACTGACCCATTAACACTGGTAATATGTAAATTAGTATTGGCGTTTAATGATTTGTTTTTTGTAATTTCATTATAAGCCTCAATCTCTATGCTTTGATCATCTATTTGGTTACCAATACTTCTACGGTCAGTTGCCATACTCGCACCCGTTGTAATTGCAACCACCGCAACAGCGGCACAGCCTTGTAAAATACTTAAGGTAAGCACAATTGCAACAAATTTAGCCAATGTGATTTGTTTTGTTTTGGAAAAAATAGCCATGGGTTGTTAAGACTCCGAATGAGGGAATAAAGTCGTATCAATAATTTCGCACAAACAATGGAGCACAATTAAATGTACCTCATTGATACGTGCAGTTCGAGAAGAGGGTACTCTAATTTCAACATCATTTTCTCCTAATAAACCAGCAATGTCACCACCGTCAGCCCCCGTTAAAGCAATAATCGGCATATCACGGGAAACCGCACTTTCAACTGCTTTTATTACGTTGCGTGAATTTCCTGTGGTAGAGATTGCCACTAAAATATCACCGTTATTTCCTAATGCTCTAATTTGTTTAGAAAATAGCTCATCATATTGAGAGTCATTTGCTACCGAAGTAATTGTAATACTGCCAGAGACTAATGAAATAGCGGGTAAACTAGGACGTTCAGCTTCAAAGCGATTTAATAACTGAGAGCAAAAATGTTGTGCATGACCAGCTGCCCCCCCGTTACCACAAGCAAGCATTTTGTTACCTGCTAATAAGCACTGCACCATCATTATTCCTGCTTGCTCAATGGCACCAGAAATAGCTTCTGTTGCGGCTATTTGTGTTTGAATACTTTCGGTAAAATTATTTTGGATCTGTTCTAGCATGTAGGGTAAATAACTCCAATGACTTTCTATGATTCTAAAGCGGGAATTCGAAAGTCATGATTAAAAGTAATAGCTTAAAAATGGTTAAAAAGCATTTTTTAACCAAGTAATTTGTGGATTATTAATATCCCCCTCTAAGGCGATAACATCAAATCGACAAGGTGTATTATATTCATTTAAGTTGGCTTGATGGAGAAAAAATGCAACACAATGTTTAATTTTATTTTGTTTAGCTTGAGATACAGCTGCAATTGCGCCACCAAAGTGGTTATTTTTACGGAATTTGACTTCAACAAAAACGAATGTTTGCCCATCTTTCATCACAAGATCAATTTCACCTTGTCTGCAATGTACATTTTTGTCAATAAAAGTTAAACCATTTTGTATTAAATATTGTTGAGCAAATGCTTCTGTGGTTTTTCCTTTATTACAGCTTGTTTGCGCCTTAGTCCATAGCAACTTCTATCACCTTGTTATTTTTATATTGTCCCCAAATTAAGCTTCGGGTGAGAATATTATTATTACTTAACTTTAATACCCCTGTTTGACCAAAGTGACGAATATAAGGCGCTTGCTTCATTAACGTGAGCTTGCTTAATAAATGATAGCTGTCATAACCCATAGCAAAAATTCGTGACAAACTGTCGGTTCGCATTGGCCACAATGACTCACTGAGTTTATTGAGCTTTTTGTTTTGTTGTTTAGAATTAAGCAACCAAGGAATTTGAGTAAAAGTTAACCCTTGCAGGTCACTGATGCTACTTGCTGTATTTTTGTCATTAAAATCACTGTGGCTACGCGAGCTAGCGAACACAGGAATAACTTCAGCAAAAGGGCTGATATTCACATCAATGTAAGGTTTAATTAAGCGTGTTTGTGCCGAACTTCCTACCAAATATATCATGTCAATATCGCGGCGGTTTCTAGGTTCTGATTCAATATTATGCTTAAGGCGTGCGTTTAGCTGTTTAATACGTGTTTGACTTGTGTTTACATCAAGGCTTTCTTTTAAATTGGCCTGCATTTGTTTACCTTGATCGAAGTAAACAATATCAATAGTATTATTAGTAGATAATTGCCATTGTTCTCTAAACGCAATGGCAATTCGTTTTGATACTCTATCATTATGACTTATTACCATCGGATTTTGGTAGTTATGCTGGCTAAGTGTTGCTGCCGCTTGTATTGCTTCATCTTCAGGACGCATTGACAAAGCAAACTGTGTGTCGGCAAGTGAATGTTGATAGGGTAAATTTAACAGCAAGGTAGGTATTTGAAGTGGTATTTGTTCTGCACTTGAATTTAAGAATGTTTCTACATTGGCTTTTAATAATGGGCCAATAATGTGGTCTATTTTAAGTTGAGTGAAATTATCACCAAGACTTTGCCAGTCAAGTTGATTGGTATCAATAAAGAACAGGTTGTGATTAGAGTCATTATCAAAAGCAGCTAAAATGCCTTGTTGAACTGCTAACCCCGCTTTTTGTTGACTACCTGTTAATGGTAATAATATGGCAATATTTTCAAGTGTATTTACTGTCAATTGTTCTGCTGATTGAGGTGTTTGTAATTGGGAGATAATCGCCACTGCTGGGTGCGCAGGATAATGTTGTTGCCACAAATGTAAATAGCGAGAAAATTGTTGTGGATTTGAGCCAAATTTATGACTGTAATTGAGCAATTCAGTCCAGCCTTTAATAAAAGGTACTTTATTGTTATTAAGCTGAGCTATTTGCCATTGAGTTAAAGGTTCAAGATTACGCCAAATGGTCTGAATATCTTCTTCAGAGGCTGATGGGTTCAGGGCAAAAGCATTTAGTTGAGCTACAAGGGCTGGTATAAGTTGGTTTTGTGCTGACAATACTTGATTCAATGCTTGATAATACTCAAACGTTAACGTTAAGGAGGGTATTGCATTACTGTTGGTATATGAGACTAATTCATTGGCAATTTGTAATTGTTGCTGTGCCTGTTGGTAATAATTTAGCGCCAGTAAACTACGAGCTTTTACTAATAATAATCGATAGTCATTTTGGTAATTCTTTTGCTGATTTACATTATCAATTTGTGGTTTGTTACCTTGACCAGTTTGTTGAATTTCATTAGCTAACCAAAGTGCTTTAGCATAATTTTGTTCTTGTAAATATAATTCACAAGCATCAATTAATAAGTTATTTATTAATGTTTGTTGTGCGAGTAAATGGTTTTTACTATCCAGATCTGATTCATTGATTAAATTACTATTAAGTAATTTTTTATGAAGGGTTTGTGCTAAGGCTAATTTTTCTTCGGCTGTTATGACTTCAGGTACTTTTTGTGTGACCGTGTTTTTTGGGCGTTCAGCTCTTTTAATTGAAGGCTTTGTACTACAAGAAGACAATAATAACGTCAATAAAACCAGCACAGAAAAAGTGCTGAAGATACGTTTTTCTTTTAATATTGTAAATAGTGATAGCATAGTTAAAGTTAACGCTAGAAAATTAGTTTGACTCACGTGGAAAAATCCGTGCATTTTTAGCTCAGTGTAGGGTTATAATAAACGCCATTGCAGTGAGTCTCAACTAAATACTGTTCCTAAAACATAAGTAGCAACGAAAGAAGTAAGTTTACATGAGTGAATTCAAAATAAATGCAGGCACTTTGTATATTGTCGCCACCCCTATTGGTAATTTGGGAGATATTAGCGCAAGGGCATTAGCGGTATTAACGCAGGTTGATGTTATTGCCTGCGAAGACACTCGCCACACACAAAAGTTACTTTCGGCTTTTGCAATTAAAAATAAAACACTGTCGATGCATGATCACAATGAACGTCAACGACAAGATTATATTGCTCAGTTATTACAAGAAGGGAAAAGTATTGCTTTAGTATCTGACGCGGGTACACCGTTAATTAGTGATCCTGGTTTTCATTTAGTGCGTCACTGTCGGAGTTTAAGTTTACCTGTATCCCCTGTTCCTGGCGCTTGCGCAGCCATTTCAGCATTAAGTGTTGCAGGATTACCTACGGATAGATTTTCTTTTGAAGGTTTTTTGCCCTCTAAATCTGGTGCGAGACAAAGTACTTTATTAGCATTAGTCAATGAGCCGAGAACGATGGTTTTTTATGATGCACCTAGAAGAGCTATTGACACTATTAAAGATATAGTAAGTACATTGGGTAGTGAACGGTATGTGGTTATTGCTCGAGAGTTAACAAAAACATTCGAAACCATTTATTCAGACACCGCTGAAAATTTGGTCGCGTGGTTAGAGCAAGATGCTAATCAACTTAAAGGTGAGATGGTTTTAATTATTGAAGGCTATAAAGCCAACCAAGATGAAATTTCCGTAGAGGTGATTAATACGTTGAAATTACTTTTGGCTGAAATGAAACCTAAAAAAGCGTGTGCTATTGTGGCTGAAATTTATAAGGTGAAAAAGAACGCGCTTTATGAAATCGCATTAAGTTTTTAGTCAATTTAAAATAATATTAACGAGCTTAGAATAAGCGAAATTTGTTAAATATCTATTCTAAGCTCGTTAATAAGATTACAGAGCAAAATGGGTATATCAATCAAGCGTTAGAATAATTCACTTTCTTCGTTTTTAACGCCAGATTCGTGTTGAAATATATCAACGCTATTATCTTGACTTACATATTCTGTAGGAGCTGTACCCACTTGAAAATATTCAAATAAACTACTTTTGTTTGTTTTAGTACTTAATTTTCCTGTTACCTTATCTATACGCACTGAAACAATGTCTGTTGGAAGTTCAAACGGTTCCACTGGAATATCTGTTAAGGCAACTTTCATAAAGTCTATCCATGCAGGTTGTGCAGATTTAGCGCCAAATTCTTTACCCGTAATTTGATTTTTACCTAAGTTGCGGTTGTAAACAGATTGACCTAAATTATGGCTAGGATCATCAAACCCTATCCATGAAGTAGTCACTAAACGACGAGAAAAACCAGAAAACCAAGCATCTTTAGCTTCGTTTGTTGTACCTGTTTTACCTGCAATATCTTTGCGTTTTAATGAGCGTGCACGCCAGCCAGTGCCTTGCCAGCCGTTTTCAGTTGACCAGTCAGCGCCCCAAATTGCACTGTTGAGTGCTTGGCTTATTAAAAAGGCGTTTTGCGCTGAAATAACTCTGGGGGCAGATAATATTGTAGGTGAACTTAATGTAGTATTTTGGGGCCCTGAAGAGGGATTTAATTCTTCAGTGTCTATTCCCGGTGCTATGTCCTTATTTATTATTGTTTCAGCTGTGGTATGGTCAGCAGAGGTTTCGGTAGCGGTTGCAATATCAGCTGCAACAATCGCTACTTCACAAGGGTCACAGGCTAAACGCGGATTGGCTTGAAAAACGATTTCGCCGTCAGCTGTTTCAATACGGTCAATTAAATAAGGTTCAATCAAGAAGCCACCGTTAGCAAAAGTTGCAAAACCTGTGGCAACTTCTAGGGGCGTTAACGAGGCTGAACCCAATGCTAATGATTCATTACGTGGTAATTCATCAGGTGAAAAACCAAATGAACTGAGGTGCGTAATAGCCTGATCCAACCCGATACTTTTTAGCAGTCTGACTGCAATCACGTTTTTTGATTGTGCTAAGGCTAAACGCATTCTTATTGGGCCTGCGTAGGTTTCAGGTGAGTTTTTTGGCCGCCAAACAACACCACTACTTCTATCCCACTGATTAATTGGTGCGTCATTGATTAATGAGGCTAAGGTAAAGCCATGCTCTAATGCGGCAGAATAAATAAAGGGTTTTATGTTCGAGCCAACTTGCCGTTTAGCTTGAGTAACACGATTAAACTGACTTTGTTTGAAACTAAAACCACCAACAGCGGCTTTTATTGCGCCATCGTCGGGTGACAACGAAATAATTGCGGCACTTGCAGTAGGCAATTGGCTGAGTTGATATTCATTTGACTCATTTTTACTGACTAAAATTACATCACCGTAGGTAACTATTTCGTGTGCAGTATCAGGTGGCGTTCCCTGTTTATAATCATTGATGTATGGACGTGCCCAAGCCATCCCCGGCCATTCAATAACTGCTTTTTTATTACCTTCTAAGGTGATGTTAATTGAACGTTCGTTTACCAATGTAACAACGGCAGGAACTAATTTTTGATATGAAGGTACTTGGGCGAGTGCCGTTGATATTTCATCATCAGAAAGAGGGCTTATTTCCAGTGGCAAGGTCGTATTTGCTGGCAAGTTGTCATGCTCACTCAATGAACCGCGAGGCTTGTTATTGGTGTTGCTATTAGGGCGTAATGAACTTACTGCCCCGCGATAGCCGTGGCGCTGATCATAACGTAGTAAATTACCTGTCATAGCGGTGTTTGCTGCTTGCTGTAATTTGTTAGTTACTGTGGTGAACACTTTAAAACCGCCAGTATAAGCTTGTTCTTTACCGTAACGTTTTATCATTTCTTGGTGTGCCATTTCAGCAACATATGGAGCATTAAGGGCTATTTCTGCACCATGTGGTTTGCCTGTTATAGGGGCATTTTTGGCTAATTGATATGCTTGTTCTGTAATGTAGCCGCTGACTAGCATTCGTTGTAATACGGTAGCGCGACGAATTTTAGCTCGGTCAGGCCGGCTAATGGGGTTGTAGGTGGATGGTGCTTTAGGTAGGCCTGCTAACACAGCTATTTGTGCTAGGTTTAGCTCGTTGAGTTCTTTTCCATAATAAACTTGCGCGGCGGCACCAAAACCAAAGGCTCTGTGACCTAAGGGAATTTTATTAATGTATAAGGTTAATATTTCATTTTTAGTTAACAAACTTTCAATGTGAAAAGAGAGAAAAATTTCTCTAATCTTACGAGTGTATGTGACTTCTCTAGTTAAGAAAAAATTGCGCGCTACTTGCATAGTTATTGTGCTAGCGCCACCTTTGTCATTACCTGTCAGTTTTCCTAATATTGCCCGAGTCATGCCTATGGGATCAACGCCAAAGTGAAAATAGAATCGATCATCCTCAGTTGCCAGCAGTGCATTAATCAATTGTTGAGGTATTTCTTCAAAGGTTAATGGTTTGCGTTTTTTTTCACCAAATTGTGAAATTAATAAACCATCATTGCTATATATCTGCATCGGTGTTTGCCACTGTACATCTTTTAAAGAATTGATATCGGGCAAATCATCGCGCAAAGTTAAATACAATAAAAATATAGCAAAAATGGCTATAAATAGTAAAGTTACAGTAATTTTTAAAATTTTTTTAGCTGAAAGCACGACAAATACTCTATTTATTGGGAAAATGTCAGATAATGCTAGTATATCTTGTAAAACCATGTAATAAATGTATTTATGTGAAAAACATGTCTAAAATAATTAAAATAAAACAATTTAGTAGGTTTTTATGCTAGATAACATATGGAAAAAGAAAACAACTATGATGGTGGGGATCGATATTGGGTCTCATTCGGTCAAAGCTGTTTTATTAAGACAAGGCAGTGAAGGCTATATTTTAGAAGACTTTGCTATTGAGCCTATGATCCGCGGCTCGGTTGTGGATCGAGAAATCCAAGATATTGAAGCTGTTGGTAAAGTGATTGCTAAAATACGCAAAAATATACCAATGAAAGCAAAAGAAGCAGCAACAGCAGTTTCAGGTCAAACTGTTATCACCAAAATAATTTATATGGATGTCTCATTAACTGAGGAAGAACTAGCAAGTCAAATTGAAATAGAAGCTGACAGCCTGATTCCTTATCCGTTAGATGAAGTGAGCTTAGATTTTGAAACGCTAGAGGTAAATGAATCAGATCCTAGCAAGGTTAATGTATTACTTAGCGCGGCACGTACTGAATCTATTGAAGCAAGAGTAGCAGCATTAGAAGCAGGTGGTTTTATAACGAAAGTTGTTGATGTTGAGTCTTACGCGGTAAGCCGGTCACATGACTTATGTTTATCCCAATTACCAGATGATGCTGCGGAAAAAACCGTAGCCATTGTTGATATCGGCGCAACCATGACATTGTTTTCAGTAACTAAGGCTGGTAAACACTTATACAGCCGTGACCAAATGTTTGGTGGCGAACAATATACTCGCTCCATTGTTTCTTATTATAATAAATCATTTGAAGAAGCTGAAATTGCAAAAATAACGAATGATTTACCACCCAATTATACTTTTGAAGTGTTAGCGCCTTTTCACACCATCATCATGCAACAGATACGTAGGGCAATTCAAATGTTTTTAACTTCTAGTGGTTTAAATAAAGTCGATTACTTACTTGTTTCTGGTGGCACTGCATCAATTGAAGATATTGCAAACTTGTTGACTGAAGAATTAGGTGTGCACACCGTTGTTGCTAATCCATTTAATGAAATGGCCTTATCAGATTCTATTAATAAAGATGAGCTAAATAAGGTGGCACCGCAGTTAACCGTGGCTACTGGTTTGGCTTTAAGGAGTTTTTCGCCATGGCACACATAAATTTGCTTCCTTGGCGAGAGCAAGCGCTTAAGGAAAAACAAAAAGAATTTTTTACGTTGTTAATCGCTGTTTGTTTGTTTGCTTTCGCATTAATATTTGCTGTGAATCTTAATTTTCAATCACGTATTGATGGCCAATCAATGCGTAATCAATTTTTAAAGAATGAAATTCAAAAATTAGATATACAAATTGCTGAAATTAAAACGTTGAACGATAAAAAAGCAGCATTGCAAAAGCGTATTGATGTTGTTGAACAGTTACAACGTAGCCGAAATGTTGGTACACAAATTCTTGATGAAATAGCTAAAATTATTCCCAATGGTATTTATATTACTCAACTTGATAAACAAGGTAATAGTATAGAAATTATCGGAAAAAGTGAGTCAAATAACCATTTGGCAAATATGATCAGAGCTATTGAATTATCTGATTTATTTACTGATGCAACGCCAGAATCTATAACGTCTGATGATAGTTCATCAAAACTACTAAGTAGTTTTAAAATGAGAGTGAAAATACAAGGTTTAGTTAGCGATACTGAACTTGCTAATAGAGCAAAGGGAGGTAGCTAGTGAACTTTGATAAATCTCAGTTTGAAGATCTCGATTTAGAAAATTTAGCTCAATGGCCAGCCGCGCCTAAATTAGTGTTAATTATATTTTTAGCCGCTATGGTTATTTTTTTAGGCTATATTGGTTTAGTGAGTGACAAAATAGATCAGCTTAAGCGAGTGCAGGCAGAAGAACTTACGTTAAAACAATCTTACGAAACAAAATACCATGTAGCAGCCAACTTAGAATTATTTAGGGCACAAATGATTGAGGCCGAAGATATTTTTGCAACTCAGTTGAGAAGTTTACCTAATAGCCATGAAACACCGGGTTTATTAGATGATATAACCTTTATCGGCACAACGAATGGACTAGAATTTGTTAAGTTAGAATGGCAGCCAGAAATCAGTAAAGAAATTTATATTGAATTGCCAATTGATATAGAAGTTAATGGCTCATACCATTCTTTTGGTGGTTTTGTGAGTAAAATTGCAGGATTACCTCGCATTGTAACTTTACATGACTTTAAGATTAATATTCTGGGAACAAATGGCGATACGCTAAACTTGAAACTTGAAGCCAAAACATATCGTTATCAAGAGCAGGGGGCTGAAATACAATGAGAATATTTTTTCTAATTACTTTAGCTTTTATTGGCGGCTGTTATGATGATACCAGTGATTTAGGTACGTATATGGCAGAGGTTAAAGCAACCACAACCAGCCAAATTGATCCTATGCCAGAAGTGCACCCATATAATCATTATGATTATTCAGCATTTGATTTAAGAAGTCCTTTTTCATTACCTGAACCTGAAGCAATACAACAAAAGATTCAACAAATGTCTGGTTGCTTAAGTCCTGATCCTCGTCGTAGAAAACAACCATTGGAGAAGTATGCATTAAGTGATCTTACTATGCGCGGCACTATGGGAGATGATGGTGTACTCTGGGCACTAGTAGAAGCATCAGACTTAACTCTACATAGAGTGTCTATTGGAAGCTACTTAGGATTGTTTGATGGGCGTATAACAGAAGTAAATAATAAAAGATTGAAATTAGTAGAGTTGACACCTGATGGTGCAGGTTGTTGGGTAGAGCGAGAAACTGTAATAAAAATTGCTCAATCTGTGTCAGAAGGGGAAAGGAAATAATAATGCTATTTAATAAAATAAAAAACTACAAAGGGTTTTCTGAGATAATCAATTTGAGACTAAATTGGTTAGTTTGTTTTACTCTACTAACACTTGTTGCTACCTCTTTACCGATTAAGGCACAAGAGAGTATTACGCAAGAGCAAGAAGGCAAAGCACAATTACAAGGTATTTCTTATAATACAATTCAAGACGATCAAATTGAATTGGTTTTTGAATTTTCCGATGAGATATCTGCTTTACCTACCGTTGAAACGTCAATGAATCCTGCTTTTATAAAAATTATTTTTTCTGCTGATATTTATAATGTTAACTTGCAAGAAACACTTGTTAATCATGCGGGGGTTACAAATATCATACTAGACAATTCTTCTGGAGAAGTTGTAGCAACAATTAATTTAGAAAAGTTAGCTGTATTTGATGTGGCTATTGATGAAAAAAAATTCTTCTTAACACTCAATTATGGTCAGTCAGCTAAGGTTGTTGAGGAGTTAAGTCCCGCAGGCGAGCAATTTATTAACCATATTGAATCAATTGATTTTCGTTTAGATGATGAAAATTCACCTGAAGTGTTAGTGTACCTCAAAGACAGCATGGTTGCTGTTGATGTTAATGATAAGTTAGGCAAAGTAAATGTTGAGTTTCACAACACAAAAATAATAGATGATTTGTTATATAAGCTTGATGTCACTGATTTTGGCACAATTGTTTCAGGTATAGAAACATTTAAAGATGGTCGTAATGCCCGTTTAGTTATTGATGTAGATACACATTTTACTTTTTCACATAAGCAAGAAGGTAACTTGTTTATATTGTCGGTTAAAGAAAAAGAAAAAAAGGCACCTGGTTATTTAGCTGACACAGATGAATTTACAGGTCGCACCATATCTCTTAATTTTCAAGATATTCCTGTTCGGACTGTGCTACAAATAATTGCTGATTATAATGAATTTAACTTAATTACCAGTGATACCGTAATGGGCAATATTACGTTACGTTTAGATGGGGTACCTTGGGATCAAGCACTTGATATTATTTTAAAAGTGAAAGGCTTGGATAAACGCATGCAAGGCAATATTTTGATGGTAGCGCCTAGCGATGAACTAGCAGCTCGAGAAGCTAAAAACTTACAAGCCCAGCAACAAGTTGAAGAATTAGCTCCCTTATACTCTGAATATGTACAAATTAACTATGCTAAGGCTGTTGAATTTGCTGAATTAATTAAAAATGAAGATACCAGTATCTTATCAGATCGGGGTAGTGTTTCGGTAGATGAACGTACTAACACACTGCTTATTCGTGATACGGCAAAAAGTATTGAAGATATTAAGCGCATGGTTAACATTTTAGATATACCCGTACGTCAAGTTATCATTGAAGCACGTATGGTAACGGTTAAAGACAATATTAATGAAGAACTGGGTATACGCTGGGGAGTAACTGATACCAATGGTGAATTTGCTACGTCAGGTTCTCTCGAAGGTGTTGGGCAAGCCAATGGTACAAGGGCATTAAACGAGTCTGATCTTGGGGTTGGTAGAGTGCCAAAGTTGGAAGATGGATTAAATGTTAATTTACCTGCCGCTAACCCTGCTGGAGTGTTAGCATTTCAAATTGCCCGTTTGGCAGATGGCACGATTCTTGACCTTGAACTCAGTGCGATGGAAAAAGAAAATAAAGGTGAAATTATCGCGAGTCCACGAATAACAACGGCGAATCAAAAAGAAGCCTATATTGAGCAAGGTGTTGAAATTCCATACCAAGAAGCAGCATCAAGTGGTGCAACAGCAACACAGTTTAAAAAAGCAGTATTAAGCCTAACGGTTACACCCCATATCACACCTGATAATAAAATTATTTTAGACTTAGTGGTTACCCAAGATACCATATCAGATGTACAGAGTGGTTCTGCCCCTGCAATCGATACACAACGTATTGGTACGCAGGTTCTAGTGAATAATGGTGAAACTATTGTATTAGGTGGAATTTATCAACAATCTATTATTAGTACGGTTTCTAAAGTGCCAGTTTTGGGAGATATCCCTTACTTTGGTTGGCTGTTTAGAAACTCTAATCAATATAATGAGAAAAAAGAATTACTCATTTTTGTAACGCCGCGTGTTGTTACAGAACATTTTTAACATCAAATAAACACATTAAGGTTAGTAAGTTAGAGTTTTTGTCTGACTTACTAACAATGTTGCTTGCAATCTTACCCTAACAATTGCGATAATTACGCCCTTGAAATTTCCGAGGGAGACCTCTATGACATCAAAAGGGAAATAGCTTCGCTGTAATTTTCTTTTGATATACCTGAAACAAACGAGTAATAAGTTAATCTAATGGCAGAAAAACGTAACATTTTCCTTATTGGCCCTATGGGTGCGGGTAAAAGCACTATAGGCAGAGAGCTTGCAGACAGGCTACACCTTGAATTTTTCGATTCAGATCAAGAGATTGAACGTCGCACCGGAGCAGATATCGCTTGGGTTTTTGACCTTGAAGGCGAGGAAGGCTTTCGTAAAAGAGAAGAAGATGTTATTGAAGATTTAAGCGAAAAACAAGGTATTGTACTAGCAACTGGTGGTGGTTCAGTTATTAGTGATCAAGTTCGCAATCGTTTATCGGCACGCGGTATCGTTGTTTATCTAGAAACAACCATTGATAAGCAAGTTGCGCGTACTCAAAGAGATCGCCGTCGTCCATTATTACAAACATCAGAAAAACCTCGTACAGTGTTAGAAAACCTTGCTGTTGAGCGCAATCCTCTTTATGAAGAAATTGCGGATGTTGTAATTAAAACAGATGATCAAAGCGCGAAAGTGGTTGCGCATAAGATAATTGAACGCTTAGATTTTTAATAAAACTTGATTTTCTTTATTGAAGCCACTGTAAAATCTTAGTGGCTTTGCCCTTATCCCGACATAATTTCTGGTAAAGCTAATATGCCCACTCTTAATCTTGATTTAGGACTACGAAGCTACCCTATCTACATAGACTCAGGTCTGCTTGATAACGAAACCCTATTTAGCAAGCATATTCGCGCTAAACGTGTTTGTATTGTTACTAATACGGTAGTTGCACCGTTATATCTAGATACAATTAAAGCTAAACTTGTTAATTATGAGCTTGATGAAATCATTCTACCTGATGGTGAAGCAGAAAAAAGTTTAGCAAATTTTGAACTAATTATGTCGCATTTGCTAGCAAATGAGCACGGTCGTGACAGCACCTTAATTGCCTTAGGTGGCGGTGTTATAGGTGATATTACTGGCTTTGCAGCAGCCTGTTACCAACGTGGTATAGATTTTATTCAAGTGCCTACAACCGTGCTGTCTCAAGTTGATTCTTCTGTTGGTGGAAAAACCGCAGTAAATCATCCTCTAGGCAAGAATATGATTGGCGCATTTTACCAACCCAAAGCGGTTATTATTGATATCAATAGTTTAACTACTTTACCTATACGTGAGTTTAATGCCGGCATGGCTGAAGTTATTAAATACGGTATTTTAGGTGATCATGAGTTTTTTGTTTGGTTAGAAAATAATATTGCAGCAATAAAAGCGGGTGATCAGAACACATTAGCTAAAATGATTGAAATTTGTTGTCAGTGTAAAGCAAATATTGTTGCGAATGATGAAACTGAAGCGGGCGTTCGTGCACTACTTAACTTAGGGCATACTTTTGGTCATGCTATTGAAGCTGAACAAGGTTATGGTAATTGGCTTCATGGTGAAGCCGTTGCAACTGGCATGGTGCTTGCTTCTAAGTTAGCAGTAACAATGAATTTGCTTGAAGTGTCAGAACTTTGTCGAATAGAGTCACTTATCAACGCGTTTGATTTACCATTACAAGCGCCAGATACCATGAGTTGTGATGATTTTGTTCGACATATGCGCCGTGATAAGAAAAATATTGGCGGAAAATTACGCTTTATTGTGCCTACGGCGATAGGTAAGTCTGAGATACGTGATGATATTACTCAAGAGATACTTCAACAAATTCTATAATTTTTTTGTCTGTCTAATATTTAGTTAGGTAGTAACAATTGTAGAAAGGGTTGTATATGTCTGTAGTAGCACACACCAGTATCGGTAATGAACATATGGCTTCAGTGCAACTAAATAGTGAGCCAGCAGTAACATCGATTAGCGTGAGTGCGCGCATTGAATATATTCAACGTTTCTCTAAACAAGCGGTTTTAGTAATAGAAAATGATGTAAATGCTTATACGCAAGCTGCTCGTCAATTTTTAACTAATTTCTCATCAGAACAAACAATTCAAGAGACCAATGTCGCTTTTATCTCAGCTTCAACAAAGCTTAATGATATACAAATGCGTTGCCGTTTAATTGAGCAGTTATTTTCTAATACCTTGTTTGACCCTGAAAAATCACTCGCAGTTAGTATTTTAAACCTGAATAAGCAGAGTAAAAACAATATCAATATTGTTATTGAGCATGCTCACGCGTTGTCTTTACAAATCAAATACGAACTGTGTCAGCTTGTTGACGTGGCAAACAAAACGAAAACCAAAAATAAAATTAATGTTGTGCTATTTGGCATAGAGCAAGCTGCACAGGATGTGGCTACTAATAAAAGTATTTTCAAAAACAAATTGTCGATTATCGAAGCAAAGTCTGGACAATTATTTTCGATAGAACATTCAAGGTTTGCGGCAGATAAAAGAAATTTTACCCGTAAACTGTGGGTTAAAATATTGGCCACTGTTGTTATTATTTCAATGCTTACTGGGCTTTCTTGGTATGGGCTTATTCATTATGATAATTTTAAGTTGTCAAACTTATCATCAATTGACCCCACGCCTGTAAGTAGCGAGTCTTTAGTAGCAAGCACAGCAGCGTTAAAAGAAACGGTATTAGCAAAGGAGGTTAATGAAGCAGTCATAGCAGAAGCAGCGCCTGAGCTTCTTGCTGATTCATCTGACATACAAGCAGCGTTGTTAGGAGAGCCAGTTTCAACGCATAATGAAGTTATTCAGCAAGCAAAAGCCGCAGATGTATTACAAGCACTGAACCTAAATGAACCCCTAGCACCTGTTCAAGCAGATGTTGCAATACAAAATACAGTAGTCACACCATCAACCGTCAATATTGCAGAGCCTAATCCAGCTAAAATTAATATCGTTAAGTTGAGTGAAAAAGTATTAAATCAAGAACCCGTAACTCCCCGTCAATCAAGTGTTCCAACGTCAACATTTACTACAACGCCTGACTATTATTTGAATAACTCAACAGGTTATGTGGTTCAACTTGTTGGTTTTACGAATAAAGATTTATTATCGCGTTTTGTTGATAAGTACCCAAATTTAGAATACTTTAGCTATGAAAAAAAATTAAATGACCAAAAACTTATTGTGTTAACTACTGCTATTTTTAACGACAAACCTCAAGCAAAGGCCGCAATACAAAAGCTTCCCCAAGGAATTATTGATAGAGGTGTATGGGTTAAATCACTATCGATAGTTCAGGAAGAAATTAATAGCCTGTAGGTATTTCAAGTGATTCACTAAAAAGGAATACCGTTGATGCCTAAATCAAGATACAATCGTTTTCTTTTATATTGGTTGCCTTTTCGGGCTAATTTAGTTAGACATACATAAGTAAAAATATTGAGCATTTTTTAAAACTATGAAAACTAGTGTATTGTGTGCTTTTAGAGAAATGTTTATGTTAGCTTTAGCTACTAATAATTTATAGGTTTCTTTTGTGACTAAAGCTCAATCACTCGCTGGTATGCGATCTGCTCTGAAATGGGCAGGTGGGAAAAAAAAAGTTGTTAGTGAGATAGCTAGTCTATTACCTACAAGAGGTAAAAAAAGGTTAGTGGAACCTTTCGTAGGTGGTGGTTCTGTATTTCTTAATTTAGACTTTGATGAATACCTTTTGATAGATATGAATCAAGATTTAATTAATTTATTTAATATAATTAAAAATAAACCTTTACAATTTATAGCCGATGCTCAGAAATTTTTTAATGGTGATAGTAATTTACCTGATAAATATTACGCATTAAGAAATCAATTTAATCAATCTAAAGATTCGTACGAGCGTTCATTATTGTTTCTATACCTCAATAGACACGGTTATAATGGCTTATGTCGATATAATAAAAGCGGTGGATATAACGTACCTTTTGGACGGTATAAGCATCCTTACTTTCCGAAAGATGAGTTAATTCACTTTTCAGAAAAAGCTCAAAAAGCAACATTTATTCAAGGCGATTTTGAAACGGCATTCTCTCAGTTAAAAGTTGATGATGTTATATACTGTGACCCGCCTTATTCACCTATCAATCCAACGTCAAACTTTACTGCTTATGCTGGTAATTCGTTTACAGATGAAGATCAACAGCGATTAGTTAAGTGTGCTGAAGTAGCTAAAAATAAAAATATTCCCACATTGATATCAAATCATTATGTAGATTTCACACGTGAACTTTATAAAGGAGCAACTGAATATAAGTTGTTTCAGGTTCAACGCTCAATAAGTCAAAAAGGTAAAGGTAGAATTAAGGTTAAAGAAATTTTGGCCTTATATAAATAACCCCAGCTCGGCTTAACAAATCTTTCTATAGTGGCTATTTTTACTAAATTATTGCCCACTTGTGCTGGTTAAAATACTCCATGGCGGTGTGATTGTATACCTGTGACGAAAAGGTGATAGAATTTATGTCACTTTGTTCACAACAGTTATCGCGTTAATTTGCGGGTACAACTAAGTTAACTATAAATATCAAAATACTGATAAAAATAATGACACTTAATATACCCACAATAATAAAGTGAATTAACTTCCCTTGAGCAAAGTCTCTTGTTCTATTTTTATTACTTTGAACGCCAAAAAAAGCAGCGGCTACACTTTTAAATGTTTCTTTAAATGAAGATGTTTTGTCTGACATTTAACTCTCATCTTAAGGTGAATAATCAATAATAAAAAATGCTAATTGGTTATAGTATAACCAATTAGCACTTTTTTGTCTGTTTTAAATATTAACGTTTAAAAGAGGTTGTAATTCTATAAGTCAATATCAACAGCATAAGAAACATATACTTTCATGTCGCCTGCTGCGCCATCTAAATCAGTTGCTGATGCGCCTAAAGTGAAGCCTGATTTTGATATGCTTACACCATAGTCAATCGAGTCTTCGGCCAGCCAGTCACCACTATATGAACCAATGTGTAAGTTCACTTCAGCATCATTACTTAATGCAATACTGTAATCTACATTGGCATAAATAGTATCACCCGCATCTGCGTCTTCACCAGAAGTTAACACGGCTAAACCTACTGTTAACGCGTTAAATGAAATACTACCGTATACTTCTGAGAAATCAGCATCTCCTGATGTTTCATCAGGGTATGCGTAGTAAATAAAACCTACATCATAAGATACACTTTCGCTGATATTACCGCCAAAACCACCATAAAAGTCTAATTCATAGGTCATGCCGTCAGCCCAGTCAGCATTTGACGCCCATGTACCAACATAAAAACCTGAATCAGCAGCATAATCAATACCACCAGATACGGCAGATTTTCCACTAGTTTGTTCTAAACCACGCCATAAATAGTTAGAAGTTACAGCGGCGTTAGCGCTTAGCCCTTCAACAGCTGATGCTGAAGTAGAAAAAACAGTTGAGGTAGCTAAAATAGATGTTAGTGCAACACTTAATATTGATTTTTTCATGTTTCTCTCTTTAATGTTTTATAAATTTTGTTTCTAAAGTAGTATTTTGCAAAGATGATGCCTGTATTAAATAAAAAGAAATTATTTAAAAAAATATATATTTATTAATGGTTTATGGTGTTTGTTTTGTGTTTTTGTTCTAGCTTGTAACAAAGTGCTTGCGCTAGTATGGTGCGACTTAGTTTGGTTTGAACTATTGAAGTGCAGTTAAATCACCTAAACACACTGGCGGTTGATGCTCGTATTTTTACTGGGCTTGGGTATAATACAAATAATTTTCTTGATTGAGCAAACGTTATGTCTTCTTTTTTAATTGCCCCGTCGATTTTATCGGCTGATTTTGCCCGATTGGGCGATGATGTGGCAAAGGTTTTATCTGCAGGTGCGGACGTTGTACACTTTGATGTGATGGATAATCATTTTGTGCCTAATTTAACATTTGGTCCGATGATTTGTCAGTCATTACGTGATTACGGTATTACTGCGCCTATTGATGTACATTTAATGGTAAAACCTGTGGATGCCTTAATACCGCAATTTGCTAAAGCGGGTGCTGATATTATTACTTTCCATCCTGAAGGTAGCGATCATGTTGATCGTACTTTGCAGTTAATAAAAGATCATGGTTGCAAGGCTGGCTTAGTGCTAAACCCAGCAACGCCATTGCAATGTTTAGATTTTATTATGGATAAACTTGATGTTATTTTATTGATGTCAGTAAATCCGGGATTTGGTGGGCAATCATTTATTCCTACCACGTTAGATAAGTTACGTTTGGTAAAAGAAAGAATTAAACAAAGTGGTCGTGACATTCGCTTAGAGGTAGACGGCGGTGTGAAAGCAAGTAATATTGCTGAAATAGCAGCAGCTGGCGCTGACATGTTTGTGGCTGGTAGTGCTATATTTTCACAGTCAGATTATAAAATTGCCATTGATGAAATGCGTGCAGAATTAGCCAAAGTATAAGCAATATTAAGTTGAATTCTGCTAAAGCCTAAGCGGCTTAGCTGCAAAAATAATTTTGTAATATTAAATAAAATGAATCGATCAGTATCTATTGAGTCATACTGGTTAAATCTAAAGGAAAATTATGAGTAAACCTATTGTATTAAGTGGCTGTCAGCCATCAGGTGAGTTAACTATTGGCAATTATTTAGGCGCATTAAAGCAATGGGTCAATATGCAAGATCAGCAAGAGTGCTATTATATGCTTGCAAATCAGCATGCTATTACAGTCCGTCCTGATGCTAAGGCATTACGTTCAGCAACCTTAGATGGTTTAGCGCTTTACCTCGCTTGTGGCGTTGACCCAGAGCAAAGTACTATTTTTATTCAATCTCATGTACCAGAGCATGCGCAATTAAGTTGGATATTAAGTTGTTACACCCAAATGGGTGAATTAAACCGTATGACTCAATATAAAGATAAGTCGCAAAAGTCAGAGGCGAATATGAATGCTGGCTTGTTTACTTATCCAGTATTAATGGCTGCCGATATTTTATTATATGGCGCGGACAGTGTTCCCGTTGGAGATGACCAAAAACAACATTTAGAGTTAGCGCGCGATGTTGCTACGCGGTTTAATAACCTTTATGGTGATATTTTTACTGTGCCAGATCCTTTTATTCCTCAGCATGGCGCTCGCGTGATGAGCTTACTTGAGCCAACTAAAAAAATGTCTAAATCAGATTCTAATCCAGGTAACTTCATTGGTTTATTAGAAGATCCAAAGAAAATTGCTAAAAAAATAAAGCGTGCGGTAACTGACTCAGATGAACAAGCAAATATCTATTATGATCTTGAAGAAAAACCAGGTGTTTCAAATCTACTATCTTTATTGTCATGTGCTACAGGAAAGTCGGTTGATAGTTTAGTACCAGAATATGAAGACAAAATGTATGGTCATTTAAAAGGTGATGTTGCTGAAGCGGTTGTTGCTATGCTGGCACCGATTCAAACAAAGTATCATCAATATCGAGAAGACCAGGTATTTCTTGAACAAGTAATGAAAAAAGGTGCTGAAAAAGCATCGCATCGTGCTAATAAGATCTTAACGTCTGTTTACGATGCAGTTGGTTTTATCCCTCGTCCATAGTCATCAGTAAATCATAATCAACAAAACAATTTTAGGTGGCGAAAAGCAATTTTCGCCACTGATTTATGTTGCACTTACTGCTATTTCTTTAATGCTTCTTTTTTGGTTTGCTCAAAAAGCTTACGACTATCTTCAATAAATTTGTCTGTGCTGATACTTGAGGCAATTAATAAATTTGGCATCATAATTGTTGCATTATATTGCGGTCTTGGATTGAATTCTGGCTTGTTGCTGAATTGAACTAGGTAGCTACCGCCAAAAAGCAACACAGTCATGGCTGTTGCTACAATTACTCGTCGTTTAGCTGACATATGAAAGCCAATATACCCATTTAACCAAAATAAGCTAAAGGCAAGAACAAAAGAAATAAGCATAAGGCACGTGGGCAATATAGACCCACTTGAACTATTAAAAGAGGCTAGTCCCTCTAAGAAGTCGCTAAACCACATAAGATTGAAAAAGGTAAAACTTATGCCTAATTGAGCCAGTATTCGTGCTTCGTGTTTACTTAAATGCGAAACTAATGCGACACCTGCTGGCCATAATGCAAAACCTAGTGTCATGCCAATAGTAGGCACTAGTAATTGACTAAAGTTAACTTCTTTTGGGGTATTTAAATAGAAAGTATAGCCCGCAATCAAGGTAAACAATGTGATACTTAATAATAGTGCAATAGGGTGACGTAGTAAGTTAATTAGTTCTTCAAAAGGGCTAATAGCAATGGTTGGCTCTACGGGGTGATTGGTGAACAATATTCTTAATTGACTTTTTCCGAGCGTTATAACATCTCCATCATTAATAACATGTTGATCCGCACTATGCTTTTTGCAATTTGTGTTTTCAATAAAAGAGCCATTAATTGTTTGGTTATCGGTAATTTTCCACTGTCCATCTTTTAGTTCAATACTGAGGTGGCTAGGGCATATGTGTGGGTCAGCTAGAATAATATCGTTATGATAATCACGGCCAATATGAATTTGCTGTTGTGACAATTTATAGCGGTGCAGTAATTTATGGTTTCGGCTGATTTCTTCTATAATAATTTCTTTGACTGGGGTAGTTTCATTAACAAGGATACTTTGTTTTTTTTCCGTAAATTGCGCTTGTGTATTTAATATTTCCATGACACAGCCTCCATAAATTGGCGTGTAAAGGCTAATGCGTTAGATTGGCTAATACCTGCAATAGTAAAGTGGCTTATAATAGCTTGCTGGTCTTTATCTACTGAAGCACTTAAATAAAGGATGTCGTATAACCCTGTAAATTTTTTATAAGCACGTGTACAAAAGATAGTTTTGTTATTTATGGCTTGGTTATCAGGAATGACTAAGTCGTTATGGCATTGGAATTCTGTTACGTTTTCTTTGTTTGCTCTATTTCCTGCACCAGCATGTGCAATTTGTTGTTGGTACAAATGATAAAATTTATTAGCGCTAACCTCTTTAGCTTTCATGGTACGAAATTCTATTTCCATTGAGCCAGTAAAAAAATGTGAAGAAATATAGGTATTTTCATCTAGCGAGCAATTTGCTACCGCTGCTAACATCAAAGCATCTGTTTTATCTGCATTAGAGTCTCCCCAACATCGAATATAAGGTACATCAATAATAGGAATAATTGCACGCTCTCCAAGCTGTTTAGCTTGCCATGGGCTGTTTAAAATTGAGGTAATCAATTTATTTTGGCTTGCCATTAATTGTTGCGTCATTTGTTTTTCTATAGACTCTGGTGGCTTGTTTAAAAAGTTTTGATATAACGTGACTAGCTTGTCGTGAGGTACAAGAAAGCCAATAGAGTTGCCTGATGTTGCGACATTTATGCCAACAACTTTGGCCGTTTTATTGACAACAGGGCCACCACTCATTCCTGAGTTGATAGAGCCTGTAAAATGAATACGGTCATTAAAAGATTCCTTTTTTAAACCATTATATGTGCCTGGCACAACAATCATCCCTAAGTCATGTGGGTTACCTAATGAGAATAGCTGCTCTCCTTTATGGGGAGCTGTTTGTGAAAGTTCAAAAAAGGGTATTTCTTGTTCAATTGTACGTTTAACTAAGGCAAGATCATTAATAACATCAACACTTTGTAACGATAAACCACCTTGGTTTCCTTGGCTATCAAGGTATTCAATACGATATTTTTCGGGATGTAGAGCGTAACTCGAAATAACATGATAGTTAGTGGCAACGATACCATCATGACTTATTTGAAAGCCAGAGCCTATGGATGATTTCTCCCCGCTGGCTTTGTCTATTAATTTAATTTGATAAAGCGAGGGTTTTAGCTGATTAAACAATTGTTCTGCTTGTTCAACGGCATAACTACTACTGCTTAATAACATACATTGCAAAAGAAAGGTTAGGCTAAAAAAAACTTTCATCTATATTCCTGTTAAAAAATTACTACTCTATTGTGCCATTGTCTGTACATTAGTCACTTACTATTTTGTCTCATGTATCTATCTATTGTGAGTTGGCATGGTTGAGTGGCCAACGAAAGTGAGAAAAAGTGCACTTTTGCGACATTATGTCGCACTGAAAAAATGCAAAATTGCTCTACTATAGCGGCAATTAAATGAGTAAAAAATTCCTGTTGTTATAAATAGTTAAACATTAACACGCAGGTGATGATATGTCAGTAGTACCACCAATTGCGTATTATGGCTTAAATTATTAATGGTAAGGAAGTCTTTATGTCAACATTTCTCTATAGAGTGTCGAGTGTTATTTTGTTTAGTTTGACCATCTTTATGGTGAGTGAAAATGTTGCAGCAGAACAAAATAGTAAATTAAAGGGGCCAAAAGCAGGTCAAATGCAAAACTGTGAAGAAGCCACTATTATCTGTGCTAAAACAGCTACTTCTGCTTTTGCTCCTAATGGTGATTTATGGCGGGTATGGGTGCAAAACTATCGCTTATATTTTCAAATATCTAAAGATAATGGGGCAAACTTTTCTAGTGCTAAACGTGTAGATATTGCGCAAGAGGAAATATCAGCCCGTAATGAAAGTCGACCAAAAATAGCGTTTGATGGTTTTCAAGGTGTGTATTTGTCTTGGACAACACCTAAAGAGGAAAAGTATACGGCAGATGTACGCTTTAGCTATTCAAGTGATTATGGCAAAACCTTTACCCAACCGATAACTGTTAATAATGACAATTTAGTAACAGGGCACCGTTTTAATGAGCTTTTAGTTAACAATGAAGGTGACATTAGTATTGTATGGTTAGATGCCCGGTTAGCTTATCAATTGCGCTTAGAAGGTAAGCCAGTTAATGGCTCTGCATTATTTCTTGGGAAAGCTAACTTTAGAAAAGATGACACTGTTTTCTCAAATGAACAGCTAGCTAATAACACGTGTGTATGTTGTCGTATTGCTATGGATTATAATGCGCAGGATGAGTTAGCTATTTTTTGGCGACATATTTACGGTGATAATATTCGTGAGTTTGCCTTGTTAACGGTAGAGCAAGGCACTAATGCGCAGCAAGCGCCTTATCAAATAAGTCATGATCTGTGGAAAATTAATGGTTGCCCTCATCAAGGCGGTGGTATTAGCGTTAATGAAAATAATCGCTACCATATGGTGTGGTTTAACCAAGGGCAAGTAGGTAAAGGTATTTTTTATGCTTGGAGTGATGATCAAGGTAAAACCCTTTCTACGCCTATTTCTGTTGGCGATCAAATGGCTCAAGCGGCTCATCCCCATTTGAATAGCAACGGGCATAATGTAGATATTGTTTGGACACAATTTACGGGCACTGAGCATCAATTATGGCATCAACGTTCAACTGATGATGGTAAAACATTTACAGCAGCTCAATTATTGGCAACAGCGACTGAAGGTGCTGATCGCCCTTTCATTATTAAAAAAGAAGCGAACAGTTATGTGTCGTGGCACCGCTCTAAACAAGGTCATTTGGTACGGGCATTATGAACTATATAAAACAGTTGATTTTTATTACCTTGTTTAGTGTTTGTTGCTGTATAAACGTAGCTTATGGTAATTCAATCGCCTTTAATAAAGAGCAATTGACAAAGGTTAAAGTTGAAAATAAAGGTAAGCAATGGTTAATGTTATTGTGGTCAGTGGATTGTCCACCATGCTTTAAAGAATTAGCTATTATACAAAAGTTGAAAAATAAATATGATGATTTACCTGTGGTAATTATTAATACCGATGCTGACGATGAAAGTGTTGAGGAGAGAAAAGCCGTGATTAATAAATTTGAATTAAACCATTTAACCAATCTTCACTTTGTTGATGGTAAAGCAGATCAAAGCAGATTTTTGATTGATCCTCAATGGTATGGCGAATTACCTCGTAGTTATTTTATTGAAAAAAATGGTCAGTTTCATGGAAAAAGTGGTTTAGTTAATAAAGTTATACTAACTCAATGGTTATTACCTTAGTTGCGTAAACGACAAATTGCTACTTAATAATTACGAATTCTGTTTTATTGATTGCCCTTTATTCGTTATAGTTTTCAATTCATGGAATAGCAGTGTTTTTGGGATAAGCTTTTTTAAAATGAGACATGGCATGGCAGATAGTTTAAATACGCAGCAAATAGTAGTAGAAGAATACCTTTTATCTAAACCAGAAACATCTATGTATTTTCCGTTTGGTGATGATGTCAAAGTTTTTCGTGTAAAACAGAAAATGTTTGCCACGCTATCCTTTGGTAAAGGAACTGAAAAAGATACGGCTGGAAAAATGGCAGGGTACTATTGCGTTAATCTGAAATGTGATCCTGAGGAAGCGGTGATGCTGCGTGATATTTTTGCCAGTGTCATTCCTGGTTATCATATGAATAAAGCGCAGTGGAACACAATCATTCTAGATGGCTCAATTCCTGCTGGAGAGGTTGAGCGCATGATAGATAATTCGTTTAGTTTAGTCGTGAGTAAAATGACCAAGAAAGATCAGCAGTCGATTTTAGTACATTTGTAATTACTTTATGGATTAAATACGTTTAGCCGCTATTTTATACACCGAATTTTTCTCTCTTTTTCCAACCGCGACAATTGATACTATAATTTCTAAATCGCGTACCTGATAAACTAAGCGATACCCTGCTTTACGGAGTTTAATTTTATAGCAATCTTTCATACCATTAAGGCGAGAAGATTCAACTTTGGGCTTATCTAATCTTGCGATTAGCTTCTTTTTAAATTGAGTTCTTATCGTTGAGTCTAATTTTTGCCATTCTTTAAGAGCATCTTGTTTGAAAACTAGCTCATAGGTCATCTAAGCTAACCTTTATTTCAGGTTGGCTTTTACGTTCTTCAACTATTTTCGCTAGTTCCAAGTCTTCTAATTTATCCATTAGTAGCTCATAAGCTTCTGCTGGTATGCAGTAAAAAGCGGGCTGATTGCGGTTAAGTACAGCTACAGGAAATCCATCACCTTGGTTAACTACGGCCATGGGGTTTTTTTTAAGTTCTGAAATGCTAGTTGTGCTTTCAGCTAATATAGTATGCATTATCTTTCCAACTAAACCTTTTTAGAGTATTAATAATAGGTCATATGGTTTTTTATTTCAATAAAGTTATTATTAAAGGTAAGATAGTAGTGCTAATGTTCATATAATTAAAAAATTCTGGAATACAATCATCTTAGATAACTCAATTTCTCAAGGTGAGATTTAGCGTATGATAGATAATTCGTTTAGTTTAGTCGTGAGTAAAATGACCAAGAAAGATCAGCAGTCGATTTTAGTACATTTATAAACAAGCATCTAACTTGTTAAATGAAGTTCGTATTTCATCTGTTGGTGTAATACTCGAATAATAAAAATGTTATGTTGGCGTACTTGAAAATATACGGCGTGCTTTCTAAACAAATATCGAAAGTAACCTTTTCTTATATCCTCAACTTTATGAGCCAAATCTGGTTCGTTTGACAGCATAATAAAACATTCTTCAAGTGCTAATAAGTAAGATTCGGCATGGATAACATTGAAGTTTTTATAGGTATATTGAAAAATATTTGCTAAATCTGTTGAGGCTTTGTTGGAAAGAATATATTTAGTCATTTTCTATATTTTTTCTTTGCTGATTAATAATATCTGCAACAGTTAAGGGACTTTCTCCGCTCATCTCACCTTCAACTAACGCCATCCGTATTGCTTCTTTTTCACTTTGATTATGACGGATCAGATCTCTAATATAATCACTCGCATTGGCAAAATGCCCACTAGTTACTTGTTGATCAATCCAGTGTCTCATTTCATTTGGAATAGATATATTAAGTGTTGCCATGGTTACTCCTATATATTCTTCAGCTATAATGAGTTTATTTTGGCATATATTGGCAAAGTTTGCCATTGAATAGTTTTTAATAGCGCTAATGTTTATATGATTAAAGCGCAATGGAATACTGTAATACTTGATGGCTCAGTGCCACAAGGCGAAATTGAGCGCATGATCGGTAACTCATTTATGTTGATCGTGAGTAAAATGTCTAAAAAAGAGCAACAGTCAGTATTACTTCATCACTAATTTAGCGTTTGTTTATTTACGCCAAATTATCAAACAAACATTTAATGGGTCATATTGTTATTAAAAAAACAATGTAATTTTTGCGACTAAATAACTCATTATCACGGTAGAAATAGTGCCAGCAAGATGTTATTTACGTTTGTCTTCTATACAATCAAAGTTATTAATAATTAAGGTGTGAGTGAATGAAAACTCATTTTTTTAAGGTCTGACTATGTATTTATTATTTCGTATTATCATGCTCTTGGTTTTATCTAGTTTATCACTTGTTGTTTACGCTGATGAGCTATTTACTGCCGAAGATATATTTTCACTAGAGTATGCTAGTGATCCTCAAATATCACCTGATGGTACTAAAATTGTTTATGTTAGAAACTCAAATGACATTATGAACGATGGGACAAATACCAACTTGTGGTTAATTGATGTTAAGTCTAAACAGCAAGTACCACTGTTTTCTGATGATAAACAATATTCGCAACCTCGTTGGTCTGCTGATGGACAAAAAATCGCCTTTGTTAGTAACTTAACGGGGAGTTATCAAATTCATGTGCATTATTTAAAAGAAAATAAAACGGCTTTGGTTAGCCAACTACAAAGTAAGATTTCAAATTTAACTTGGTCGCCAAACGGACAGTGGTTAGCATTTGTTCAAAAAGTAAAAAAAGAACCTACGGTCATTGCCAAAATGCCGAAAAAACCGAAAGGGGCGAAATGGAACCAACCTGTTGTTGTAATTGACCAAGCATACTACCAAGCAGACGGCAAAGGGTTGCTTAAACCAGGTTACCAGCAAATATTTATTCTACCTAGTGAAGGCGGAACGCCACGCCAATTAACTCATGACCCTTATCACCATCAAGGAGCATTAGCATGGAGCCAAGACAGTTCTTCTATTGTTTTTTCTGCTAATAGACTAAAAGACTGGGAATATAAACGATTAGAAGGAAACTTATATCAGGTATACCTTGCTACAGGAGAGTTAATTGAACTAACTTCATCACCAGGAAAAGAGTACAACCCTGTTTTTTCTGAAAATGGTAAAAAATTATCATTTTTGTCTGGTTCAAATGCATTAAATCCCTACCGTAATGCCAAGTTACATATTATGGATTGGAAAACGCAAAAGGTTTCCGAATTAACTAAAGATTTTGATCGCTCTGTTCGTAATCAACAGTGGTTATCTAATACTCGTTTAGCGTTCAGTTATGATGACTTTGGTAAGCGTAAGCTTGCCACTATTAATACTAAAGGTAAGATTACAGACTTAACTGACACGCTTTCTGGTACCACTTTAGGTCGTCCATACATCAGTGGCAGTTTTACTGCTTCAACAAGTGGCATGGTGGCATATACTTATGGAGATACATCTAGCCCCGCCAATGTTGCTGTGATTAACCGTTCGGAAAAATCATTAGTATTGACCCAATTAAATGAAGACTTATTAGCACATAAAACATTAGGAAAAGTACATGAAGTTAGCTATAAATCTGCATTTGATGGCGAGCCTATTCAAGGCTGGTATATTACGCCTCCCAATTTTGATCCTAAGAAGAAGTACCCACTGATATTAGAAATTCATGGTGGGCCACATTTAGCTTATGGTCCTCATTTTTCAGCAGAGTTACAGCGTTATGCAGCCCAAGGGTATGTCGTTTTTTATAATAATCATCGCGGTAGTAGTTCATATGGCGAACGTTTTGCAATGTTATTGAAATATAAATATAGTTCGATAGAAGATTTTGCCGATCACGATTCTGGTGTCGATGCTATGATTGACTTAGGCTTTGTTGATGAGAACAATTTATTTATCACAGGTGGTTCTGCAGGTGGTATAGCAACCGCTTATGCTATTGGCCTAACGAATCGTTTTTCTGCTGCAGTTGTCGCTAAACCAGTCATTAATTGGTTAAGTAAAGTATTAACCGCAGATAGTGGTTTAGGGCAAATACCGACTCAATTTCCTGGGATGCCGTGGGATCATGTTGAACACTACTGGAAGCGCTCGCCCATGTCGTTAGTGGGCAATGTAACCACACCCACAATGCTAATTACGGGTGAAAAAGATTTACGTACACCTATGGCACAAACTGAACAGTATTACCAAGCACTAAAATTACGAAAAATAGATACAGTGTTAGTCAAAGTGCCTGAATCTTATCACGGTATTGCAGCTAGACCTTCGCGAATGATAACTAAGATAGAGCATACGCTTGCGTGGTTTGAAAAATATAAAAGTAGCGAAAAGTAGTGTGAATATTTGAATAAAGCTCAATTTCACAAGGTGAAATTGAGCGCATGCTCGATAGCTCATTTATGATGGTGGCTAATGATTCCAATGAGCAGGTGATGCAGTATTGAATCGAGATATTTTTTTATCTGGGTCACCTTTTAATTGATAATAATTATTTTGATATATATTCCAACGACACAAGTCGATTGGTGTTACTTCAGAGGCATTAATTGAATTGATAGCGCCTGAAACTTCTAACCCTGCGGCAACAAGTTCAGAACAAAAGAATTTACTAAAATCCTCTTTGTTGAATGTTGGTCCATGCAGATCAAAAGGCAAGTTATCTAATGCATCAACGGCTGATTTTATGGCTTGTGGCATATCGTAAGGTTTTTTGTTTTTTGCTTGGTTGAATAAAAAATTGTAAAAAGACTTAGCATCGAAAACTGCCCTGTGATTATCACTGAGGGGAAGCCACCACAGTTCGCCTTCGTAGGTGTTAAGTCTGTCGCTAAATCTTGATATATTTACGCCATTAAAGCCATTTAATGAGGTTGATTCTATAATTTGGTTGAAAAATCTATTCGTATCATCTTCTGCTATTTTGGTTTGAAGAATAACCCCCACATGAGAAACGCTAGAAAACGTAGCAAATTTGATTATTTCTGAAAAGTGCCCTTTTCCGCCAAAGGCAATAACATCACCTGGTTTCATGAGTTTTCTTGCTTCATCATATGAAATTTGATTTACAGACATGGTTTTCCCCTTTGTAAATACACCAAACTAACCAGAATAATAATTGAATACTTGGCCGTTTTGGTGGTTAAACAGTACAATTAAAAAGTACGATTAAATTAGGGTAAGAAACAAACTTCTAAAAATTGACAACATCCTTGCCTATTACGATAACCGTAAATTATGAGTAGCAAAACTTTGCTCTAACTAGAAAACATAGTAGATATTGAAATAAATTCAAATTTTATTTATCGAAGCGCTATTTGACTAGGGTATGCTTTATACCATGGCTAGGTGAGTAAGAGTGTTGCTGTGCCTAAAAAGGCAAATATTCCTACCACGTCAGTGACGGTTGTAATAATAACACTGCCCGCTAGGGCCGGATCAATATTGAGACGTTTTAAAAATAATGGAATAGCAACACCCGCTAAGCCTGCCGCTGTCATATTCATTAACATCGCAAAAGCTATTACCGCGCCTAACATTAAGTCTTGTTTCCAAATAGAAACTACGGTGGCAATTAATAGCGCCCAAATTACACCATTTAAAAAGCCTATTGCCACTTCTTTGTTTAATAGTGCTCTAGCATTACGATTACCCACATGACCTAATGCCATACCACGAATAACTAAGGTTAAAGTTTGATTACCTGCAACGCCGCCCATACTGGGTACCAAAGAGTTAAGTACAGCTAAAATAGCCAGTTGTTGAAAAACACCTTCAAACATACTGGTAACGGCAACGGCGAGTAAGGCTGTAATTAAGTTTACGCCTAACCATAAAGAACGCTGCTTTGTACTTTTTATAACAGGGGCAAATGTGTCTGCTTCATCATCTAAACCCGCCATACTCATCATCGTATGCTCAGCATCTTCACGAATTATATCAATAACATCATCGATTGTGATACGACCCAGTAAATGTCCTTCTTGGTCAATAACGGGGGCAGAAAACCAATCATGTTTTTCAAACAATTGAGCAACTTCTTGTTCTTCCATACTCGCTTGTACAGCTTCAATTTCGGAATCTATTAGGCTTGAAATAATAACTTCTGGTTTAGCTGTTACAATAGCGGCGAGTGAAACGGCACCAATAAATCGATTATTTCTGTCTACCACATAAAAAGAGTCGGTTGCTTCTGGCAGTTGTCCTTTCAGTCTTAAATAACGTAATACCACGTCAACACTTACATCTGGACGTAAGGTAATGGTATCGGTATTCATTATACCGCCAGCAGTATCTTCGTCATAAGAAAGGGCGGTTTCTACTCGACTCCTGTCTTGAGAGTCCATTGAGTTAAGTACTTCTTGATATACTCTGTCAGGTAAGGTACGTAATACTTCAGCTAAATCATCAACATCCATGCCTTCTGCAACAGCCGCGAGCTTTTCAGGACGCATGCTTTGTAATATGCCTTTACGTACCTCTTCGTTGAGCTCTTCAAGCACTTCACCATGGTGTTCTACATCAATAAGTTGCCATAATACGGCACGACTTTTAGCAGGAGACGATTCAAGAAAAAGTGCTAGATCATAAGCGGTCATATCTTGTAGTAATCTGCGAACATAAACAAACATACCACTATCAAGTGCTTCATTAACTTGATGTAGTCGTTGTTGAATAGTTTCTTGTTCTATTATGTCAGGCATAGAGATTACTTGGATGTTAGAGTGACGATCTATACTAATGTTATTAAATACTTATTACAGGCCTATTAATACAAATTAATATTTTTAATTACTAATAAGTTTATCGTAAGTTTGTGTTTTTTGCAGCAATTTTACGTCGTTGCTGTAAATTATTCCTCTTCGTCAAACTTATCCCCAATAAGCTGTCCTATTGCGGCTAAAGCCTCTGGTGCATCGGTACCTTGGGCGGTTACTTTTACTGTTTTACCTTGTGCCCCAGCAAGCAACATAATCGCCATGATGCTACTTGCATCGGCTTCTTTTTCTTCAAGAGATAATGTGATTTCTGCTGAAAATTTTTGACAAAGTTGTGCCAATTTACTCGCGGCTCGGGCATGTAAGCCAAGTTTGTTAATGATGGTTAATTCTTTACTGACTATAATATTGTTATGAGTTGGCTTGGAGGGCATGGTGATTTACTCTTTAGTTTTTTTAATATCTCTATGGTGAGTTTGCACATCTTTCTTCTCTTTGCGAAAGTTACTGGATAATAATTCTGCAATATAAACTGAGCGATGTTTACCACCAGTGCAACCAATGGCTATGGTAAGGTAGCTTCTATTATTGCGTTCTAAATGGGGTAGCCAAGTCATCATGAAACTATTAATTTGCCATACAAATTTTGTCACAATGGGCTGGCTGGCAAGAAAGTCTTTTATTGGTTGCTCTAAACCTGTGTAGGCTTTTAATTCTTTTTCCCAGTGCGGGTTAGGTAAAAAACGCGCATCAAAAACATAGTCAGCATCAGCAGGAATTCCATGTTTAAAACCAAAAGATTCAAAGACTAATACCATTGAACCTGTTTTTTTACCAAGAATGCGTTCGCGTACTAAATCGGCTAATTGATGTGGACTTAATTGAGTTGTATTAATATACAGGTCAGCATTAGTAGAAATAGGGGTTAGTAGTTTTTTTTCCAACGCGATAGCTTGATCTAATGGAATATTTTTTTTAATAAGTGGATGCAGGCGTCTAGTTTCACTGAAACGTCGAATAAGATCATTATCATCAGCATCTAAAAATAAGGTAGTAATATCAATCGCATTTGGCAGATATTCGATAACTTCTAAAATATCATTAGGATCATTTGGTAGGTTTCTAACATCTAAGCTTACAGCAACATTTTCATAATCGTGAATAACAGTATGAGTTAATGCGGGTAATAAGTTTACAGGAATATTATCAACGCAATAATACCCTAAATCTTCTAGCACCCTTAACGCAACTGATTTCCCAGAGCCAGAACGTCCACTAACAATAATAAGTTTCATAAGTTAAGCCTCGACTTACGGGTACAAAGTTTCGTGAAACGAGTGACTCTCAACACGCAATTTTCTATATCATTGCAACTTTAAGTTGCTTGTTGAATAAGATTAAACATTTCTTGTTGATTTGTGCATTTTCGTACTTGTTTGGCTGTTTTACGATTACTAAACAGCTTGGCTATACTCTGTAATGTATCTAAGTGTTCTTGTGTACTATTTTCAGGCACAAATAAACAGATGAATATATCAACAGGTTTGTTGTCTATTGCGTCAAAATCTATGGCTTGCTGAGTTGTTAAAAATACGGCGATAGCTTTATCTGTATTATTTAATCTACCATGAGGAATTGCAATACCATTGCCAATACCTGTACTACCCATTTTTTCACGGTTGAGTAAACTATCCAGTAGGTCGGTTGAACTAGCGGTTCCTAATTGCTTAGCGGCAAGAAGGCAAATTTGTTCAAGTAGGCGTTTTTTACTTTGTACTGGTACTGCACATTGCGTGCAGTCCAGTGTTAATATGTCTTGTAGTGTCATAATTTTTTATGTTATTGCGCTAATGTTGCGATATTTTGCCTTTATATTTAAGCACTTGGCGATCTAATTTATCAATTAAAGTATCTATTGATGTATACATGTCAGTATTGACTGCTGAAGCATGAATTTCATTGCCTTTTAAGTGCACCGTTGCTTCCGCTTTTTGATCTAACTTTTCTACTGTCAGTACCACATGCACATTCGTGATGTGATCAAAATGTCGTTCTAATTTATCAAATTTTGTATTAACGTATTCTCTTAATGATGAAGTTAGGTCTACATGGTGGCCAGTAAGGTTAATTTGCATAAGTTCGATCCTTATTATCTTAATTGAGCTAGTATATAGCTATTATAGTAAACTCTTACGTTGATTTGACGGGGGAATAGACAAAGATTCTCGATATTTGGCTATGGTTCGTCTCGCAACATTAATTCCCTGCTCGGCCAGTAAATCAGCCATTTTACTATCACTTAGCGGCTTAGCAGGTGTTTCCGCTAGAATGAGTTTTTTGATTAAAGAACGGATAGCGGTTGATGAACATTCACCGCCATTTTCTGTGCTAACGTGACTTGAGAAAAAGTATTTTAATTCAAAAATTCCCCTTGGGGTATGCATGTATTTTTGGGTAGTTACCCGTGAAATCGTAGACTCATGCATATCTACTGCTTCTGCTATATCATTCAATACCATGGGACGCATAGCTTCTTCGCCATGCTCAAAAAAGCCTTGTTGGCGTTGAACAATACAATTAGATACTTTTAATAGGGTGTCGTTACGTGATTCTAAGCTTTTAATAAACCATTTAGCTTCTTGTAGGTTGGCGCGAATAAATTGGCCATCACTGCTTGATGACTTGGTAGTTTTTGTCATAGCGGCATATTGTTGATTTACGGATAATTTAGGGGCGGTATCTGGGTTTAATTCTACCACCCAGCGACCATTTTTTTTCTCTACAGACACATCAGGTATTACATATTGATCATCATTTTTTGCAACAACATCACCAGGGCGCGGATTTAAACTTTGAATTAATCGCATCACTTCACGCAACTGATCTTCTTTAAGACGCGTTTTACGCATGAGTTGTCTATAATCACGGTTACCAAGTAGATCAATATGCTCTTTAATGATTAACTTACTTTCGTTTAAATACGGAGTAGTTGGCTCAAATTGGTTTAATTGAATCAGCAAACAATCAGCAATAGAGCGAGCGGCAACGCCGATAGGATCAAAAACATTGATACGCTTTAATACAGCTTCTACTTCGTCAAGTTCCAGTCCCTCTATACCAACACTTTCTAAAATGTCTTCACTTGACACTGTCATATAACCTGCGTCGTCTACCGCTTCAATAATGGCGATAGCGACAGCTCTATCGGTTTCTGAAAACGGGGTTAACTCCATTTGCCATAAAAGGTGATCTTGAATAGAGTCGGTTGTTTCACCTTGATAAGTATAATCTTCACTTGGGCTACTAATTGCGCCTGTATTTGATGTGCCCGCACTGTAACTTTCTTCCCATGTTGTGTCGATATTCAGCTCTTCAGGAATATCATTTTTTTCCATAGCTTCTGTTGTGCTGATTTCATCAATGGTTGCGGATGAATCTTCACTGCCATCAGTGGCAGTCTTTTCAGAAGTTTTTGCTGAAAAGGCTTCTTCAAGATTATCTGAATTATTATTTGAATCATTATCAGCGCTAGTATCGGATGCTTGTTGCTCATTCACTTCAAGAAGAGGATTACTTTCAAGCACTTCTTGAATTTCTTGCTGAAGTTCCAACGTTGATAACTGCAACAGCTTTATCGCTTGTTGCAGTTGTGGCGTCATGGTTAGTTGTTGTCCTATTCGGAGCTGCAGAGTTGGGCGCATCTACGTTTTCTAATTCCTATTAATAATTTTATTTATTTAATTTTCATAATAATAAGCATAGCTTAAGTTTTTATGTCTGTGCTAACTATAGCGTGAATTGCTCACCAAGGTATACATCTCTTACCTTTTGATTTGCAAGAATTTGATTTGAATCACCTTCGGCAATAATTTCTCCGTGGCTAACAATATAAGCATGTTCACATACATCAAGTGTTTCACGCACGTTATGATCGGTAATTAATATACCAATTCCACGATTTTTAAGGTGAATAATAATTTTTTTTATATCGCCAACAGAAATAGGATCAACTCCAGCAAAGGGTTCGTCAAGTAAAATGAATTCAGGCTCTGCAGCTAGGGCTCTAGCAATTTCTACGCGTCTTCTTTCACCACCTGATAAGCTCATACCTAAGTTATCTTTAATATGACTAATATTAAACTCTTCTAACAGGTGTTCTAACTTAGCTTGCCTATCAAGCTCACTAAGGTTCTTCCTTGTTTGTAAAATAGCCATAATGTTATCGGTGACGGTAAGTTTTCTAAAAATAGAAGCTTCTTGTGGTAAATAACCAATGCCACGGCGCGCACGTTCATGCATAGGAGCAAGTGTAACATCTTGATCATTTAGAATGATTTTACCATCGTCGTTGGGTACTAAACCAACAATCATATAAAAAGAAGTTGTTTTTCCTGCGCCATTAGGACCCAGCAACCCTACAATTTGACCAGCTTTTACCGTTAAACTAACGTTTTTTACTACCCTATTATGCTTATATGACTTCGATAACCCTTGGGCTATTAAGGTTGATTCTTTTGGTGTATTCTCAGTGCTATTCATTGTTACTGTCATTGTTCTTTTTATTTTGCTGAGCTTTAATTTGAGCTGGTTGTAAAACAGTAGTGACGGAGTCGTCATTTCTACTTATGGCTTCTAATTTTTCACTTAATGTATTGTAAGTGATTGTTTCGCCAGTAACCTTACTGCCTGCCTGTTTGACTTGTGCATTACCTGAAACGGTAATAATGTGAAGATCAGGTTGATACTTTATTTCATTGGCTTGTAAGCTAATTAAGCTGCCGTCTTCTAATGCTTGTTGGAAAATAGCGGGATCACCTTTAGCCAGGTAAGTATCTGATTTTTCTTTCGTATTACTGTCAATACCACTATAAACTTGCACAATGTCTGCAACAATAGAAATGGTACCTTGACTGATATTTACTTCATCCAAATAGCTTGCTATTTTATTTTTTAAATCGGCTGATTGACGTTTAGACTTTATTGTGATTTCTTGTGTGAGATCTTTTTTGGCTGCCAATAGAGGTGCTGACAAGCCGAAAACTAATGAGCCAAGTAATAAACCTTTGCTGAGTTTTTTAATAGTTATCAAGGGACTAACTATTACTTTTTTTATAAATGGTACGTACATGTTCAGTTAATGTCATCTGTTTGGTGTTTAAGTCAATTATCAAGCCAGATCCATACATGGTGAAATCCTTTCCTTGGACCATGACGGTTTGATCTGAGCTGATAATATTAGTATTTAAATCGAGTTCTAAATATTTACAATGTATTTCTTGTATCAAACTATTTTTATCTGTTGCGCTTAAGTGTACGCGATGATTTAAAATAACCCTATTGTTTTTATAAAGTGTTGCTTCTTTTGCGCTAATATTCCATGGTAAAGCTTTTTCTTCAGGTAAGGGCGTTGCTGAGTTTCTATTTTTTAATTCATTATTGTTCAGCTCGTCAGAGTCAATTGATTTTGCCGAATTGTTGTGAGGATATAAAGTGTAATTAGGCAGTTCAAAGTGGGTTACTTCAAGCTTGGCATAGTGCTCCATACGATCTGCAACAATGACATGAGAAAGCTGTCCTGATTTAGTATATATGTCGGTTTTTAGTGCTTCAGCAATAAAATCAGGAGTGAGTTTACTTTCAATGTTTTCATCGGGCACTATTTTTGACTGTCGCCATTCAATAATACCGTAAGCCATCGCACCTAGCACTAAAAATAGAAAAGTTAAAAAAGTAGTGCGTGTCATATACTCGCGCCCGTTGCGTCATTAAGGGTGCCTTGTGATTGCATTAATAAGTCACATACTTCGCGTACTGCACCGAAACCACCCTGAGTAAATGTGGTGTAATCTGCTTTTGTCGACACAGCAGGGTGTGCGTCAGATACAGAAACTCCCAAACCTACGTACACAATACAAGCTAAATCAGGTATGTCATCACCAATATAAGCTATTTCATCAGGCGAAAGCTTAAGCTGCTCTGCCAGATGCTGAAGTGCGGGGAGTTTGTTTTCTTGCCCTTGTACTATGTGTTTTACATTTAAAGCAGTCATGCGATTAGCGACTATGGCAGAACGACGACCTGTGATAATAGCCACTTCTACACCGCTATTGCCAAGTGCTTTGATACCAAAGCCATCTTTGGTATGAAATGCTTTTAGTTCTTCGCCGTCGTTACCCAAGTAAATTCGACCGTCAGAAAAAACACCATCAACATCACACACTAATAGTTTTATTTTTTTTGCGCGGTCAAATACTTCTTTAGTGATATCACCATAAAGTGTTTTGGTGAGTAGGTTTAAATGAGTGTTTGTGTTCTTATTCACTTAAAGTACTCCTGATCTTAGCAAATCATGCATGTTCATAGCGCCGATAGGTGTATGGTGTTCGTCTACTATGATCAAACCATTGATCTTTTTATCTTCCATAATATTCAGCGCTTGTGCGGCTAGCATATCTGCTTGAGCCACCGTGGGCGATTTGGTCATAACGCTTGTTATTTTATCTTGATGTATGTCAATTTGAAGGTCAAGAATTCTGCGTAAATCACCATCGGTAAATAATCCAATAAGTTGGTTGTTAGCATTCACAACAGCTGTCATTCCTAGGCCTTTTAATGACATTTCAACTAGTGCATCTTTGATTAGCGCATTTTCAGGAACGACAGGTAAACGCTCTCCTTGATGCATGATGTCACTCAAACGCAACAATAGACGTTTTCCTAAACTTCCACCTGGATGTGATAAAGCAAAATCATCAGCAGTAAAGCCGCGTGCATTTAATAGGGCTACGGCGATAGCGTCTCCCATTACCAAGGTTGCTGTTGTACTTGATGTAGGCGCTAATCCTAAAGGGCAGGCTTCTGTTGTAATGTTAATACAAACATGTGTGTCAGCTAATTTTGATAAGGTAGAGCCTGTATTTCCTGTCATGGAAATGAGCTTTGCCCCAATACGTTTGATTACAGGAATAATCGCTAATACTTCCCCTGTTTCACCTGAATTGGAAATGGTTAGCACCACGTCATCTTTTGTGATCATACCTAAATCGCCATGGCTTGCTTCGCCAGGGTGAACAAAAAAGGCTGGGGTGCCAGTACTGGCTAATGTTGCAGCAATTTTACCACCAATATGACCAGATTTTCCCATACCAATAACAATAACACGCCCTTGACAGTGGTACATTATTTGACAAGCTTTTTCAAAGTTATCATCAATATACTGCAATAATTCTGCAATGGCTTGTTGTTCAATGTTTATTACGTTTTTAGCGATTTCTTTAAAATTTTTCATGGTGTTACTTAAATTACTTTTGTTGATTGAGCTAATTGATAGTCGTTTGACTGAAAAGTAACACTTGATACGCAAAAAAACATATCACTAATAATGCACCTTTTAAGCGGGTTAATCTAAAGTAACCAAATTTTCGACTAAAACACAATATAAATAATAAAGCAGTCACCGCTATCATGATAGGTGTATCTCTAAATGACGCTTCAGGGTTAATTTCCCCAGGCGCTATAATACCAGCAAAAGGTAATACCGCTAAAATATTAAATATGTTTGAGCCCACAATGTTGCCCATGGCTAAGTCGTCTTCTTTTTTCAATATGCTGGCTACACTTGCCGCTAGCTCAGGCAAACTTGTGCCGATAGCGATAATGGTTAACCCAATAACAAGATCGCTAATTCCATAAGCTTTCGCAATAAAAACAGCAGATTCCACAAGAAAGTGAGCACTTAATACCAGTAAGGTTATTCCAGTAATTAACCAAAAAAGTGATTTTGCAGTCGTTGTTGGATCGGGTAAATCTTGTACGGCTTCAATAATCATTAGATCGTCGTTATTTTGATCTTTTCGTTGTTTTATTGCTTTGATTAGTAAAAAAGCAAGAAAACCAAAAAAGCTGCTCATTAAGATAATACCTTCAGTAAAACTAAAAAAGTTGTCTGAAAGTATCCAATAAGTAAAAAGTGTTAGTAATAGTAAAAAGGGTAATTCTTGCTTGATTGTTGAAGAAGAAACAATCAAAGGTTTAATCAATATGGTAATACCTAATACTAACGCTATGTTAGTTATATTAGAACCTATGGCATTGCCAATAGCGGTATCAGGGTTTCCCTGAAATGAAGCGGCGGCTGCCACCATCATTTCAGGGGCTGAAGAGCCCATTGCAACAATGGTTAACCCAATGATCATGGGTGAAACACCTAAGTTTCTTGCTAATGATGAGGCACCTAAAACAAATTTATCTGCACTCCATACAAGTGCAGTAAAGGCAATTAATAATATTACAACGTGTACTAACATTCATGACTCCAATTTTTAGGAGTTAAATTGTCGCTGTTTGTAGCCCAAAAAAAAAGTAATTAATGAAATTAAAAGAAAATAAGTGGAATATACTAGCAAATTATTTCTTTTTTACATTTTCTAACATTTTTTGACATTTATTATTCATTAAATCGTTAATTTCTAGTGAAGAATGCGAGGTGCTCAGGTAAAATTGGTAATAATCGATCACATGTAATGGATTTTAATGATAGAAATTGACAGTAATACAAATCTAGTTGAAATAAATAACCTTACCTTTAAACGGGGTGAACGTGTGATTTATAATGATATTAGTTTGTCTATCCCGCAAGGAAAAGTGACGGCGATTATGGGACCAAGTGGTATTGGAAAAACTACTTTGTTGCGTTTAATTGGTGGTCAAATTCGCCCACAGTCAGGACAAATATTATTTGCAGGTAAGGATATTCCCCAGCTTTCTAGAAAAGAATTATATGAAACACGTAAACGCATGAGTATGTTGTTTCAAAGTGGTGCACTTTTTACAGACATGAGTGTTTACGACAATATTGCTTTCCCTATTCGGGAACATAGTCAACTTCCTGAAGCGATTATAGAAAAAATAGTATTAATGAAACTTGAAGCAGTTGGTCTTCGCGGTGCTCGTGATTTACAACCGAATGAGCTTTCAGGTGGTATGGCACGGCGTGTTGCACTTGCACGGGCTATAGCGCTTGATCCTGAGTTAATTCTTTATGATGAACCCTTTGCGGGACAAGATCCTATTTCAATGGGGGTTATCGTGCGTTTAATTCGCGCTTTGAACGATGCTATGGGATTAACATCCGTGGTTGTTTCTCATGATGTGCCCGAAGTCATGAGTATCGCTGACTATATCTACATTATTGCAGAGCAGAAAGTTATTGGTCAAGGTACGCCTGATCAAATAAGAGAACATGACTCTTTATTAGTTAAACAGTTTGTGCAAGGGGAGGCGGATGGACCTGTACCTTTTCACTACGCAGCACCAAATTATCGTGAAGAGTTGATTCATGATTCACCTTCCTTAAGTCGTCGAGGAAAACATTAATGCAGCAATTGCAGTTATTAGGCAAGAATACATTAGCGTTAATTAGTGGGTTGGGGCGTGCTGTTATTGTATTGTTATCAGCATTGTTGCATATTCCTAATGTGCGTAAAGGTACACCATTATTGTTGTTGCAACTTTATAATGTAGGGGTAATGTCGTTAATTATCATTGTTGTATCAGGCGGCTTTATCGGTATGGTATTGGCACTACAAGGTTATACCATTTTAGTTAGCTATGGTGCAGAAGCTAGCCTTGGACCTATGGTTGCTTTGTCTTTATTACGTGAATTAGGACCTGTGGTTGCGGCATTATTATTTGCTGGTCGAGCAGGGTCTGCATTAACAGCAGAAATTGGTTTAATGAAAGCAACAGAACAACTATCAAGCTTGGAAATGATGGCGGTTGACCCGTTACGTCGTGTTATTGCTCCACGCTTTTGGGCTGGTTTTATTAGTTTACCTTTATTAGCCGCCATATTTTCTATGGTGGGTATCTTAGGTGCGCATTTGGTTGGTGTTGATTGGTTAGGGGTTGATGGCGGAACATTTTGGTCTGTAATGCAAGACCAAGTTGATTTTAGTAAAGATATTGTTAACGGTATCATTAAAAGTGTTGTTTTTGCTTTTGTTGTTACTTGGATTGCTGTCTATAAAGGGTATGATTGTGAACCTACTTCAGAAGGAATTTCACGGGCGACTACATCAACTGTGGTACAATCATCTTTATTGGTATTAGCCTTAGACTTTATTTTAACAGCATTAATGTTTGCAAGATAAAACTCATAAGAAAAAATGAGTTAGTTCATGATTTTTAAGTATATTTAAAAGGCGTTTGGTGAAGGCATGATGTCAAAAAAAGTAGAATTAATGGTTGGTTTTTTTGTTGCGCTAGGGATTGCAGCATTACTTATGTTGTCACTTAAAGTAGCAAATACTGGTATTTCAGGTAGTAGTGATAGCTATAATCTTTTTGCTAAGTTTGATAATATTGGTGGTTTAAAAGTACGTTCTCCCATTAAAGTTGGTGGCGTGGTTGTTGGGCGAGTGAGTGACATTTCTCTTGATGCAAAGGATTATACTCCTGTTGTTACGATGGAAATTTACAGTCAATATAACCAGTTTTCAGAGGCGACGTCTGTGGCTATTTTAACTGCAGGTTTATTGGGTGAACAATATATAGGTTTACAGCCAGGTTTTATGGATGACTCGTTAGAAATTCTCCAGCCCAATGACTATGTTGAAGATACTAAACCCGCATTAGTTTTGGAAGAACTAATAGGGCAGTTCTTATTTGGTCAAGGAAGTGGTAGCGAATAATGAAGGAAGTGAAAATGAAGAAAACAAAACCAGTGAAAGTAGTATTATTTTTAGGTTATATTTTTTCTAGCATGCTAACACATAACGTTTTAGCTTTTGATATAGCACAAGAGCCTAGTTCATCGATAGATGAAGAAAACACTAGTTATGCAACCGTGGATAAAAAAAATCCCTATAAAATGATTAAAGAAGTTGCTGGTAAAACCTTTAAACGTTTTGCTAATGAGCAACAGGCAATTCGACTTGATCCAAATATCCTTAAAGATATTGTACGTGAAGAGTTAATGCCTTATATCAATTATCAATATTCTGCGTTTAAAGTCATTGGTCAGCAATTAAAGAATACCACTGATGAAGAGAGAAAAGAATTTGTGCCTGTTTTTAGAGAGTACCTTGTTACATCATATGCGCAAGTTTTTACTTTATATGATAAACAGCCTGTAGAATTTGCACCAGAAGAAGATTTTGCAGATAAAAAAATAGTCGCTGTAGATACGCGTGTTATTATGACGGGTAGGGATAATATTGATGTGTCGTTCAAAGTAAGAAAAGACCGACAAACACAAGAATGGAAAGCATTTGATATGATTGCTGAAGGCGTTAGTTTGCTAGACAGTAAACAAGCTGAACTTGGTGGTGTTATTCGTCAAAAAGGACTTCCTTATGTCACCGAGTTGTTGAAAAAGCAAAGTGACCGAGATATTGTTTTTAAAGATTAATTAGGTAAAAGTGGCCGTATTTGTGGAAAATATAACGTTATGTATTACTGATAATAATATTGTGCTAACAGGTGAGCTAACGCGACAAACCGTGATGACACTACCTAAAAAAAGTATTAAGGAAATTGTAAATCAAAAAACGTCAGTGATTGATTTACAACAAGTTGACCAAATTGATACTGCGGGCCTTGCTTGGCTTTTTTATTTATTAGAGCTAGCAAGTCAAACGGGGTGTCAACTTACTTTTAGCAGCGTTCCTGCTAAACTAAAGAAATTAATTAGCTTAAGTGGCGTTGACGGCTTTTTACCCGTTGAGTCAGTTTAGCTTTAAATAGCGATTAAGGAATACCTTTGGAAGTAGCAGAAATAGAAAAATTAATTAATGATGCACTAGATCTTGATGAACTACATGTTAAATTTGATGGTTCGCAATGTAGTGTAACGGCGGTTGCCGATATGTTTGGTGAATTGTCTCGTGTAAAACGCCAACAAGTGGTGTTTGCTGCATTAGCCGAACCAATAAAGGCTGGAGCTATTCATGCAGTTACGGTGAAAACGTTTACAAAAGAACAATGGAAACGCGACAAATTGTTTAATATGTAAAGGCATGCAATACTGATTAAGTAAATTGACAGCCAAGCACATTTTACTCAAATTCTGTATTTTGAGGTAATTTGGCTAAGTATCCCATAAAATTATAAGTAAGAAGTAGTCATTTTGGACGCATTTAAAGTTATTGGTGGTAAGCCACTACACGGTGAAGTCACCATTTCAGGTGCTAAAAACGCCGCACTCCCTATTTTAATGTCAGCACTGTTATCGAAAACACCTATCATTTTTAGTAATGTTCCTAAGTTAAATGATATTTTAACTACGGTAAAATTACTCGGACAGCTAGGTGCTAAAACACAGTGGTTAGGCGAAGATAAATTAAGCATTGATGCGAGCAATATTACACAATGTTGTGCGCCTTATGATCTTGTGAAAACAATGCGTGCCTCTATTCTTGTTCTTGGACCGTTATTGGCGCGTATGGGGCATGCCGAAGTGTCATTACCTGGTGGCTGTGCTATAGGTGCACGTCCTGTAAACTTACATATTCAGGGGCTTAAAGCAATGGCCGCTGATATAGACGTTGAAAATGGTTATATTGTAGCGCGGAAAAAAGGTCGTTTGGCAGCGGCTAACATTTTTATGGATGTTGTCAGTGTTACAGGCACTGAAAATATAATGATGGCGGCAGCATTAGCTGATGGTATTACTGTTATTGAAAATGCGGCTAGAGAACCTGAAATTGTTGATCTTGCTAATTGTTTAATAAGTATGGGAGCAAAAATATCTGGCGCAGGAACGAATACGTTAACTATTGAAGGTGTTAATGAACTAAAGGGCAGTGAGTACAGTGTGATGCCTGATAGAATAGAAACAGGCACTTTCCTTGTGGCAGCAGCGGTAACACAAGGAAAAGTTAAGTGCTTAAATACCGATGCTAGTGGTTTAGAGGCGGTATTATCTAAACTAACAGAGGCAGGTGCTGATATTACAACGGGTGTCGATAGTTCAGGTGCTGAGTGGATTGAATTATCAATGACACACAAACCGAAAGCCGTTAGTGTTAAAACTGCACCGCATCCAGCATTTCCAACAGATATGCAGGCTCAATTTATGACATTGAATGTATTAGCAGAAGGTACCGCAACGGTTATTGAAACTATTTTTGAAAATCGTTTTATGCATGTACCCGAACTACAACGCATGGGCGCTGATATTGTACTTGAAGGTAATACGGCTATTGTTAAAGGTGTTAGTTCATTAAATGGCGCGCAAGTGATGGCAACAGATTTACGTGCATCAGCAAGTTTAGTTATTGCTGGTCTTGTTGCAAAAACACCAACGCAAGTTGATCGTATTTATCATATTGACCGAGGTTATTTGAAAATAGAAGATAAACTACAGGCATTAGGTGCGGATATTACGCGTATACATATTAACTAATAAATATTATTAGTTAGTTTTATTTATAAACTCAGTAAATAAACAATAGTACGTATTAGAATAAAGTTGTTGGCAAATGAAAAAGCCAGGCTATACAGTAGAATAATCTACTGTATAGCCTGGCTTTTTCAGTATTATAAACGGACAAAAGCCGAAAATAACCAGCACATTCTGTTGTTTTAACTTTAAAATGCGCCTCGAAATTTATTGACTATACTAAAACAGAAATGCTCTGTTCGTTTTTTTGAGGTTTGCCCATGCTTTTTACTGGTTCATTTAATACTGATTGTCCTATTCGTCAGAAAATTCGTGAGTTTTATCGTATAGATGAAAATGTTGCTGTTGATCATATCCTCCCATTTGCTGAGGTGAATGTGAGTGCACGAAGTCGTGCTTGGGAACGTGCACGGAAAATGGTTTTACAAATTCGTCAAGACCAAGAAGGTAATGGAGCTATAGATGCGTTGTTAAATGAGTACTCCTTATCTTCAGAAGAAGGTGTGGTATTAATGTGTTTAGCAGAAGCGTTATTACGTGTGCCAGATAAACATACGCAAGATGCATTAATACGAGATAAAATATCACAAGGACAGTGGAGTAGTCATTTGGGGTCAAGTGACTCTTTGTTTGTTAACGCCTCATCATGGGGGTTATTAATCACAGGTTCGATGGTGAATTATGCAGATAAACGTAAACAAGATAAGTTTGGTTTATTGAAGAAAACAATTGGCCGCTTGGGAGAGCCTGTTATTCGTAAATCAATGAATTATGCGATGAAAATAATGGGTAAGCAGTTTGTTATGGGTGAAACCATTACCGATGCAACAGAGCGTGCTGCAACCAAAGAGCAACAAGGCTATGTGTATTCGTATGACATGTTAGGCGAGGGTGCTCGTACCATGTTGGATGCTGAACGCTATTTAAAGTCGTATCAAGATGCGATTGAAGTTATCGGTAAAGTTGCACTAGCGTCAGGCAAAAATGATCCTCGTCGAGTTCCTGGTATTTCAGTTAAATTATCGGCTATTCATCCGCGTTATGAGTTTACGCATAAATCTCGTGTGATGGATGAAATAGTACCTAAATTAAAAGCATTATGCTTACAAGCCAAGGATTATAATATTGGTTTGACGGTTGATGCAGAAGAATCAGAGCGTTTAGATATCTCGTTAGATATTATTGAAGCCGTGTTCACTGATACTGATTTAGGCGATTGGCAAGGCTTCGGTATTGCACTACAAGCTTATCAAAAACGAGCACTTTTTGTTGTTGATTGGTTAAGAGAATTAACCTTAAGAACTAACCGTCGTATGATGGTGCGTTTAGTGAAAGGTGCTTATTGGGATACTGAGATTAAAAATGCTCAAAAAGACGGAATGAGTCATTTTCCTGTGTTCACACGTAAATCATCTACGGATGTTTCTTATCATGCTTGTGCTAACAAATTACTTGATTATCGTGACAGTATATATCCGCAATTTGCCACACATAATGCTTACACTGCAGCGACTATTGTTGAATTGGCAGGTGAAGATAAACAAGGGTTTGAATTCCAGTGTTTACACGGCATGGGAGACTCCTTATATGATCAAATAGTGTCTCAAGAAAGCATACAATGTCGTATATACGCACCTGTAGGACACCATGAAGATTTACTTGCTTATTTAGTACGTCGTTTATTAGAAAATGGGGCAAATTCATCTTTTGTTAATGCTATTGTTGATGAATCTCAACCGGTAGAATCATTACTTGCTGACCCTGTAGAGAAAACCCAACGTTTAAAAGACAGATACAATAGCCAAATTGTTTTGCCTATTGATCTTTATCGTAATGAAAATAAGAAAAATTTGAATGGGCTTATTGCTCCTCGGGACAACTCTAAAGGGATAGATTTAACCGATATTAATGAAATAACCTCATTAAAACAGGCTTTAGATAATTGGTTTGTTGAAAACTTATTAAATAAAAATGATGTGCCTAATGACGTTGAAGTGGTAAAAAACCCAGCTAATCACAAAGAAATTATTGGTTTTCACCGCCATCATAGCGAAGATGACATGCGAGTGATGATTGATAATGCAGAAAAAGCTTTTGCAAGTTGGTCGAAAACACCTGTGTCAGAACGTGCGGATTTGCTTTGTCGTATTGCTGATATATTAGAGCGTCATGTGGAAGAACTGATCGCCCTGTGTATTAAAGAAGCGGGTAAGGTAGCCCAAGACGGTATTGATGAAGTACGTGAAGCGGTTGATTTTTGTCGATATTATGCAGCCAGAGCGATAGAGCAAAGTGAGGATGAACGGTTAGAAGCGCGTGGTGTTGTATTATGTATTAGCCCATGGAATTTTCCGCTAGCTATTTTCTTAGGACAAGTGGCCGCGGCAATTGTCACAGGAAATACCGTGTTAGCAAAGCCTGCCGAACAAACAGGCCTTATTGCATTACGTACTATTGAATTAATGAAATCGGTCGGTTTACCGCAAAATGTTGTTCAAGCGGTTATGGCGCGAGGTAGTGTGGTTGGTAGTACAATTGTGCCAGATGAAAGAGTAGCGGCTGTTATGTTTACTGGCTCTACTGAGACAGGCACTCGCATTTCTCAAACGTTAGCAGAGCGTGGTGGTGATCAAGTGCCATTAATTGCGGAGACTGGTGGCCAAAACTGTATGATTGTTGATTCTACGGCTTTGCCAGAGCAAGTTGTGGATGATGTTATATCGTCAGGTTTTCAATCAGCAGGTCAACGGTGTTCAGCACTTAGAGTACTATTTTTACAAGAGGATATTGCTGACAATGTAATCTGTATGCTTAAGGGGGCTTTAGCTGAACTTCATATTGGTAACCCTGCAAAATTAAGTACTGATATTGGACCTGTTATTGATCAAAAAGCATTGGATGCACTAAATGCACACCATGATTACATGCAAACAAATGGCAAGCTTTTATATCAATGTGACTTATTTGGAGGTAATGAGGGCAATGAAGTAAGTGATAGTGAAGGACATTTCTTCTTTGCACCACGTTTATATGAAATTGAAAATATTGATGTGCTCACCAAGGAGGTGTTTGGTCCTTGCGTACATGTTATTCGATTCAAAGGGGCTGAAATAGAAGCGGTTATTGAGAAGGTTAACAGCACAGGTTTTGGCTTAACTATGGGGATTCATACACGTATAGAGCATAGAGCTATTGAGCTTGCTAAACTATCGCGGGCAGGCAATGTCTATATTAACCGCAATATGATAGGAGCGATTGTTGGCGTGCAACCTTTTGGAGGCCGAGGTCTTTCAGGTACAGGGCCTAAAGCAGGTGGTCCCAACTATCTTTCTCGTTTAGTGGTTGAAAAAGCCACACCAGATGAGGAGAAAATACAGTTATTACCAGCACAAGAACTCGCGCTAAGTGGCGATGAAAATACACAAAATCAAGCTATCCGCTTTATGGACACAGCAGAATGCGCACAGCAAAAGTGGCGTTTAACTGATTTAAACACCCGTGTTTCTCATGTACGTCAATTATTAGCTAAAATTGCTCACGTTGAAATTGTTGAAGATCTAGCAGATGATTTAAATCGCACTTTAGCCGCCGCTCGTGATCAATTAATCAATATTGAAAAGCGCATGAAAAAGCCACAGGAATTACCAGGACCTACAGGTGAATCAAATGTTATTTATTTAGAAAATCGTGGCAATATTATGTGTTTTGCGGATGATAACGTTAGTTTCCATTTTTGGGTTATGTCGGTAGTTACAGCATTAGCCACAGGCAATACAGTAATTTCGGTAGTATCTGACCTGTTTTATGATGAAGCTTTAGCTTTCAGAGATAAGTTTATTTCAACAGGCGCTGATGTTGGTATTTTACAAGTTGCTAAACTTAACCATTTAGAAGCCATGCTTGCACACCCCGCCTTGTCAGGTGTTGTGGTTGACAGTAGTTGTGACAGGAAACATTATATTAGTGAAAAGCTTGCGCAACGAAGCGGAGCAATATTACCTGTTATTACGTCTGAATATTATGATAACCTTATACAACGCTTGTTAACTGAAAAAACAATCAGTATTGATACTACCGCGTCAGGCGGTAATACATCGCTGATGACGTTGATTGAAGAGGATGAATAGAATTTATTCTACCGAATTTCAGCGTTAATTTATTAAGGGAGTGGTTTCTTATCACTCCCTTCCTTACAAACTCAATACTTCTTATTCCATATCCATTCAATATATGACACTATTTGATTTAATCACTATAAAATATTGTATTTTAGATAATGAGCAAAATTAAATCCTTAGACCGTGTCGATACCGCTATTTTAAAAACGCTGCAATTTGATGGTAGAATCACCAATGTTGAATTGGCTAAAATTGTCAATTTAAGTGCTAGCCCTTGTTTAGAGAGAGTTAAACGTTTAGAAGTTGAAGGTTACATTAAACGTTATGGTGCTTTTTTAAGTGCACAAAAACTTGGCTACCGTATGACCGCTTTTATACAGGTAACTTTAGATAGAACCACAGCGGATGTTTTTAAATTATTTAAGAATGAAGTGGTTAAAATAAAAGAAATTGTTGAATGTCATTTAGTTGCTGGCGGTTATGATTATTTACTCAAAACGCGATTTTCTGATATGGACAGTTATCGATTAATTTTAGAAAAAGTTGCTGGTTTACCAGCAATATCTCAAACACACACCTATATGGTAACAGAACACATTAAAGAAGATAGCGGTGTGCCATTTGATTAGTATTGCCCAAACCCCCAACAAAGGATAACTATGAACGCACGTGAATATGCCCTGCAAGCTAATGGCTCTTTTGCTTTACCAGATGCCTGTTTTAAAGTAAAAGCCTTGATGGAAGATGAAAAATCAGAAATTAGTGATTTTGCTGATGTGATAAGTGTGGATCCTTCAATGACCTCTAGGTTATTACAAATAGCCAATAGTGCTATTTACAATTTTTCTGGCCAGATAAGTACTATTTCTCGCGCTATTACTATTATTGGTACTCAAGCCATTTATAATATGATGCTAGTGGATGTTGCTGCATCAGCTTTTAAACACTTTGAAAATCAGGCTATTGATCTAAAGCGTTTTTGGCGTATGAGTGTTTATTGTGGCTTAGTCAGTAAAAATTTAGCAATAAAAGCAGGAATAAAAGACATTGAACGGCTTTTCGTTGCCGGACTATTACAAAATTTTGGTGAGCTTCTTGTCGCAAAAATAAGTCCTGAAATTGCACAACGTTGTGAGCAATATAATCGAAATAACTCACCTTGGCACATACAAGAGTTAGCGTTAGGTTATACTTACACAGATATTTCAGCTGAATTACTTAAAATATGGCAACTACCAGAAAAAATAATTATCCCTATTCGTCATTTTAATCAAGCTAAAAGTAATCAGATTAATAATGATGTTAAAGTACTCAACTTAGCTTCAAGATTAGCTTTATTGGATAGCCATAGTGATTTATTTCAATATGATGAAGTGATTGATGAGTCATTATGTACCAGTTTAAAGCTAAGCAAAGAAGACATTGAACAAGTAAGTGAAATAGCAGCAAATGATGCTCAGGGTATTTTAACAGTTATGAATCCGAAGTTATTTTCAAGATAAAATAATTTAACATACCAAAGTAATGTTTTTCGTTATTTCTCTATTTCGTTATAGCTATCGCCTATTGGGTACTAAGTGGACAAAATACTATACACTTCGTAGTCTTTTTGTAAGTATTTAACTACTTTTGGTAATCACCTATATAGGAGACAAGATTAATAAAGCTTGCTAGCATCGAATGGTTTTAAAATAAAATTATAATAAGTATAACGATAAGTGAAGGAAGTTTATGAGTGCATCAAGAGAACATTTTAGTTCCCGTATTGGTTTTATTCTTGCGGCGGCAGGCTCTGCCGTGGGTATTGGTAATCTAGTGGGGTTCCCTGTTAATGCCGCTAAAAATGGTGGTGGCGCCTTTTTAGTTTTGTACGCATTATTCGTTTTTCTAATCTGCTTACCTGTAATGATTGCGGAAATGGCTGTTGGTCGGAAAACAGAAAAAGAACCTGTTGGAGCATATAAATCATTAAGTGGTAATAGCACACTTTGGGGAGCCGCAGGTTTTTTAGGAGTGTTAACACCTTTTATGATTGCCGTTTTCTATATGGTTATTACGGTGTGGATTTTTGGTTATATTGTTTTAACACTTTCAGGACAGTTAGACTATTTAGCTAGCGGTGCAGGTTTTGGCGAATTTATTAATAGCCCGTATTTATTTGTGGCAATGGCTTTTGTTGCCGCTATTATTAATTTTATTTTAGTTGCTGGCGTTAAAGATGGCATTGAAAAAGCAGCAAAAATTCTTATGCCAGCTTTATTTGTTATGTTAATTATTATGGTTATTTTTGTACTAACACTTGATAATGCTGTGGCAGGTGTGGAGTTTTTCTTAATTCCTGATATTAGTAAAATAACCCCAAGTGTTGTCAATGGTGCTTTGTCTCAGGCATTTTTTTCATTGTCGTTGGGAATGGGAATTTTAATTACCTATGGCTCGTATATTGATAGTAAAACTAATATTCCTAACTCAGCTAAGTTGGTTGCAATTACGGATACTGGTGTTGCTTTTGTGGCTGGTTTAATGATTTTACCTGCCATCTTCTCGTTTAACCCCAATGTAGATCCGAGTGAGTTAAGTGATAGTTCTGTTTCATTAATATTTACTTTTTTACCTAAAATATTTTTAGCACTGCAAACATCCATTGGCTATATTGGCGCGAGTGCTGTTGCTGCTTTTTTCTTTATTTTAGTCTTTTTTGCTGCGATTACTTCTTTAGTATCAATTCTTGAGGTACCCGTTTCTTATTTAGTGACAGAGAAAAAACATAGCCGCAAAAAAGCGTTGTCTATTTTGTTAATAACGGCAGGTGTTCTAACTGTTTTTGCGACACTTTCTTTTGGTATGGTCAGTTTTTTTACTGATTTTGCTTCATACTCTGGTAGCCCTAAGTCTTTTTTTGACATTGTCTATGACGTTTTTTATGACACTATTTTACCGTTAAATGGTTTTTTGCTCTGTGTGTTTGTTACTTACCGCTGGAAAAGTAAAAATTTATCTGAACATTTGAGCATAGGCAATGATCACTATATTGGCTCATGGGTAGAAAAATATATTAACTTCTCATTAGGTACATTTATTCCTGCCATTGTATTAGTTATTTTTATTAATACGGTTGCCACGAAATTCTTTGCAATGAATTTGCTCGGTTTTTAATATACAAGTACAGAGTTTGGGAACAAGTTAGAGAACAAAAGCCGAGTAATGTTATTGTTGCTCGGCTTTTTGTTTTTGTTTAAATTTTTGGTTAATAGAGAATCCGTTTAATTAACTGGTATAATTGATTAATCTTTTTTCATTTATACTGAATCAAACTACCTTTATGCTCAACTATATTGTTGCTACAGACTTTACCGATTGCCAACGGTTGTTTCATGGCCGCGGGCATGCCTATGAAAACTTATCTCATGTGAATGTTGATTGGCTCTCACCCGTTATTCTCATTACTTTATACCAAGCAGTTGATGAAGCCTGGTTATTAGCACAAGCACAGGCATTACATGCTTTAACACCACTGTGTAAGAGTGTACAAGTACAACGTCGTTATGAAAAATTTGCCCCCACTGAAGCTTTATTAGGAGAGATGATTGATAGAACAGTTGTTACTGAGCACGGGCTTTCATATCATATTGAGTTAGGCAAAGCGCAAAATAGTGGTCTGTTTTTAGATATGGCTAATGGACGACATTGGGTGTATAAACAGGCTGCTAATAAAAATGTTCTCAATTTATTTGCTTACACCTGTGCTTTTTCAGTGGCTGCAATAGCGGGCGGGGCGAAGAGCGTAGTCAATATTGATTTAAGTAAATCTTCGTTAGGCAAAGGCAGAGAAAATCATCAACTAAATAAATTATCAAAGAAAGAGGGTAAACATATTATTTTTGAAGGGATAGATATTTTTAAATCGAATAGTCGTATTAAAAAATATGGTAAGTATGATTTGTTGATTTGTGATCCACCATCATTTCAAAAAGGCAGTGTGAATATTGAAAGAGACTACGCCAAAATCATACGAAAGATCCCTCAATGGATGAACCAAGGTGCACAGCTATTGCTTTGTTTGAATTCACCTGATTTGGATGAACAGTTTTTAAAAAATGAAGTGGTGAGAGAATGCCCTGATTGTATTTTTGAACAACGATTAGACAACCCTAAGGTGTTTAAAGAGGCACATAAAGGTAAGGGGCTTAAAGTTTTAGTTTTTTCATATCAACCTGAGTAATATTTATGTACCCAAATAGGTTGCTTATTTTTTTATGTTACTGCCTCTAATACGGTAAAACCTAGCAAATCTTGGAATACCCACTTGAGTTTTACCGTTATATTTGTAAGTAATAATACTGCCAATTGGTGGAGGATTGACACGTTCCTCATCTGTAAAGCCTGAGCCAATATTAAAAATAATACCGTTAGGCATTTTTACTTTTAAAGCGCCTAACATGCCAAGATATTTACCTTTACCATTTGTATACCCGATAACGGTTGCTTCTGCATCTTGGTACTTTTTTAGCTTCATTATATTAGCAGTTCTCCCTACATGATAAAGGGCAGTCCCAAGGTGTAACATTAGCCCCTCTCCTTGCTCAGCAATAACCGCGTTAAGGGTGGTTTCTAATTGTTGTGTGCTCTGTAGTTTGAATTGCCTGATCATAGTTAAATAAGCAGAATCAGTACGTTCTACTAGGGTTTTCATTGTATTAACTCTTTCGGTAAAGGTTCCTGTGTGTTGAGGAAGATCAAAAATCATAAACCGAACATTGCGCCAACACTGCTCATCAATGGTAGTTTTTCTGACACATGATAATGTCGCTTGAAACTGGTTTCTTGCAATCCATAGTTCACCATCCATCACATCATGCGGCCAGTGTTGAGTAAACCACGTTGGACTATGAATAGTATTACCTTGTCTAGTCAGTAATTGTGTTCCATCCCAGTAGCCACGTATGCCGTCAAGTTTTTCTGATATCCAATATTGGCTGATATCATCCACCGTTTTATATGGCTTGGCATGTTGAATTTTAGGTTTTATTTGATCATTTGATTGTGCATTTATTTGGCTATGCGGTAGAAAGCAGAGTAAAGCGCAAGTTATGAAAATATTATTTTTTAAATCAGGTTTATTCATTTTAAACATCCATGTTATTACTAATTCATTTAATCATAGTCTAAAATTTGGACTATGCTTAAATAAATAACGACTTAAGCTGATTAAATTTAACCTCATTAAATACAAGTTTAGTAAAGTAAGAATGGATTTTTCAATAATTATTCAAGGATCGAAATTATGTCACAACTTACCTGTGTACTTTTTGTTATTATGTGTTTTGTTTTTACACCTACCGTAACAGCTAAAAAACGTTGTAAACCCTTACTTGAAAAATTACATAAGGTTCAAGCATTACAGCGAAGTGGCTATTCAAAAAATAAAGGGATGAGTTTACGAAAGCGCGAAGATAAAGCTCGTGATAAATGGTGGCAATGTGAAAATGGAAAGGTTAAGCCTAAGAAAAAATCCAAGCGTAAATCTAAAAAAAAGAGTAATACATATAAGTCTGTTAATCGCATGAGGAGCAAAATAATAGACACTAATAAAGCAGGAGAAGCCACGCCATTTAAAACGAATAATGCGATTGTGTTGAAGTCAAAATATCAAGGAAAGAAAAAGCGAGCATGGTTAAAGTATTACCAGCAACCAAACCAATGTAGACGCCCTAAAAACTTAGCGATGTTTGCTTTTTGTAGTGAAGATAAACAAATGCAACGAATCAAGTTTGAAAAAAGCTATAAAGAAGTGAAGCAATATTAAGGGCGAATACCAAATAATCACTTATCCGTGACATGATCAGACTTTTGAATACTACTTGCAGTGAAGTTTTATTGGTCTTTATAGCGTTTTTTACTTTCTTTATATTGTTCAACCATAGCGTCAACACTGTCTTGACAATATTCACGCAAACCGCTTAATAGCATGTGTTTTTTACCATGACCTACCACTTCACCCTCACTGATTAGATCAAATTCTAACCACGCATCACCACGTTTTGCTTCTATTGACAAACTGGTTTGTGCAAGTTGCAGCGTAAGTGTTGATATATCAAGGCGTTTAAGACTGATTTTCATGCATTGATACATAACCATAGGCCTAGCAGGGTTAATCATGACCTTATTTGCAGTCATTAACTTAACTAAAATGTCAGGGAAAGTATGACCTGAGAAGTCTACATAAGCTTTAGTTAGGGCATTGATTAATGAAGGACAATGGGTTCTTTCGCCGCTGGCTTCAACAGTTAAATAGGTTTTTTTATTATCATCGACAATATCGAAACATGGATTGATTTCAGTGGGAAACGTAAGAGCAATATTATCATTTACCATGCCAGAAAAATCAAAGCTCATCTCTTTATATAAACCAGCCTTTGCTATAATCACTGAAAATAACAGATCGCCAGGAACACAAAACCGCTTGGCTTCAATATTGTGTAGTGGGTTAAAGTCATCAGCTACTTGTTTAGCAAAGTCACTTCCCTGTTGACGAGTAAAACTAATTTTTTCGCTGTCTATAGCACAATACTTTTCAATAAACATAGCTTTGTTAGGGGTAACAGTCTCAGGCATAAACATTCACTTCATTATAAAAAACGGGGCATTCTAACAGTAATTAATTAATTAATCGAAATAAAAAAGTATATTTCAACTGAGCAGATCTCTAGGTAATGCTTGAGCAAGCAAGGTAAGTACTAACTAATCGTTCTTTCTGTATTTTTTTTAGTTTTCTCAGTTGGTATTCTCGCTTGCTTGCGGTACTTTTATCTGGGGCTGATTCAATAAATACGAGTGTTACTGGCCGTTTTGCTCTAGTATACTTAGCCCCTAGCTTGGTATTGTTGTGCTGATGTAAGCGACGGTTAATATCAGTTGTTATACCAGTATACAAGCTGTTGTCATTGCAACGTAGAAAATAGACATACCATGTTTTTTGTAGAGCCATGAAAGAAAGTGTATAAAGCGAGCTAAAGGTTAATCAATGGTAAATAAAAGTGTTAGAGATATCAAATAGTGTTAGTTTAGCAGATTGGGAAATAGAACTCAGCGCGATTCGTTCTATGGGAAATGGCGGTCAACGAGTCAATAAAGTGGCTACGGCTATTCATCTGCGTTTTGATATCAAGCGGTCATCTTTGCCTGATATTTATAAATATCGACTACTAAACTGTAAAGATACGCGAATCTCAAAAGAGGGTATTGTTATCATTAAAGCGCAATCTTTTCGTACACAAGAAATGAACAAAGATGATGCTTTAAACCGATTAAAAGCATTGATTGTATCAGTGATGGTAGTGCAAAAAAAAAGAAAGGTAACTAAGCCAACAAAAGGATCTGTTCAGCGACGTTTAACAAGTAAAGCTAATAAAAAGAGAGTAAAACAAGCTCGTCAAAAACCGAATGTTAAATCTTTTTGAGCAATGTCTTTGTGAAATCACTATTAACATTTCATTTATCATTTAACCTGTGATGTACTAACACAAAGAAAATAATTTAAGAGAAACGTAATGCCCATTTCTGAAATAGGTGCGGTTGAAAAACTAACTGCCCAACTTGATGCAAATAACCTTGTTCACTATCAATTACCTTTAGCAGCTATTGGAGAGGGGAATGAGCAGCAAAGTATTGCACTAAATCCGCTAATAGGTAAAAAACTAACCTTAACCTTTCATGGTAAAATTGCATGTAAACATTGTGGTAAAATGACTAAAAAAAGTTATTCTCAAGGTTTTTGCTACCCTTGCATGACGAAGCTTGCCCAATGTGATATGTGTATTATGAAACCAGAAACTTGTCATCACCACTTAGGCACATGTCGAGAACCGCATTGGGGTGAGCAGTATTGCATGGTTGATCATTATGTTTATTTATCTAATACTTCTGCTTTAAAGGTTGGTATTACTCGCCACACACAAATTCCTACTCGCTGGATTGATCAAGGTGCAACGCAAGCACTACCAATATTTAAGGTAAGTACTCGTTTACAGTCTGGCTTAATTGAAACCGCATTAGGTGAATATATTAGTGATAAAACTAATTGGCGTGCGATGCTAAAAGGCAGTAATGAATCCATAGATTTAAAGTCGCAAGCAAAGATATTAATTCCTAAAATTGTAGGGCGTTTAGATGAAATAGCTCTTAAGTTTGGTGGTGCAGCTGTGCAACAGTTAAATGAAGATGTTGTGGAAATTGATTACCCTGTTAGTGAGTATTTAACCAAAATTAGTTCATACAATTTTGACAAAACTGCCGTAATATCAGGTGTATTGTTGGGTATAAAAGGGCAATATTTAATTTTTGAAGAAGGCGTTATCAATATGCGCAAATTTTCATCATATCAAATTAGTGCAGAATATTGATTTGTTGTAGCCGTTTTTAAAACTGTGCTAAGTTATGAATATAAACTTATTAACGTATAATACCAATTTAATTAAATTTCTTCCCAACTCAGAGCTATGCTCGATGTGCAATAACTTAATCAATTTGGTAAATACTCTAAATGGATGGCGATCTATGACAGCAATTGACTATGCATCTCAGGCGGGTGATATTTTTGTTTTATCAGATTCATTTATTAGAATTAAAGAATTAATAGATAATGAGTCGTCAACTATTGATGATATCAATGATGTTATTATTGTTGACCCAGCACTTTCGGGTACTATTTTAAAGCTCGCCAATAGCGCTTTTTTTAATTACCCTGGTAAAATTGATACTATCTCAAAAGCAGTATTAGTTCTAGGTATTACAGAGGTATACAACCTTGTGATTGCTTATTTCACTGAGCAGGCATTTAAGTCAATTCACGCAGACCAAGATTTCTTAGAAAATTTTTGGGAAGAGAGTATTGATTGCGCTTTACTCGTTAAATTTTTAGGCTGCAGTTTGAATGTACCTAATGCCGAGAGATTATTTATTTTGGGTCTTTTACATAATTTAGGTGAATTAATAGTAAAGCAACTATCGCCAGATAAAATACCAGGATACAATATTAAACAAGCCAGTGATTTACCATGGGATGTTCAGCGTGATGTTTTAGGATTTACTTTTGGAGAGTTAGGTGCTGAAATATTAAAACTGTGGCAATTACCCTATAACATAGTGGCTCCAATTCGAAATCAAGATGAAGCGAATTTTGGTTTAGTGAATACTGAGAGCCAATTACTTTATATTGCAAAGCGTATTCTGGTGCATCAAAAACTATTGAAATCGACGAATCAAAAAGCGCTTTTGGATAAAATACCGTTAACTTCTTTGGGAGTTGATGATGAATTATTAAATAAGGCTATGGAATATTGCGATACGGAACGTTTAAGTATATTGGCAGTATTAAGGCCAAAGTCCGTTACTATTTATTAAGTTTGTGATCTTGTTGTGCGTAGGAAAAATAAATCAGGGCAAGGGGCTTGATTGAGCAATAGCAGGCTGTTGAGATTGAGAGCAATGCCGCTTTGGAGTATTTTAACCAGCACAAGTGAGCAATAATTTACTGAAATTAATGGTATTATATTTCATGAGCAGGGTTTATGAAACAGGGAGATAAGTTTCAGGCATAAAAAAAGCGAATTATCATGAAGATATTCGCTTTTTCGTGACTTTAATTATTAAAAATTAAAGTGCAACAATATTCTCAGCTTGAGGGCCTTTTTGACCGTCAGTTACTGTGAATTCAACTTTTTGACCTTCAGCTAAAGTTTTGAAACCTTCGCCAACGATTGCGTTGAAATGAGCAAAAACGTCAGGGCCATTTTCTTGCTCGATAAAACCGAAACCTTTTGCTTCATTAAACCATTTTACTGTACCAGTAGTAGTAGACATAGTAGTCATCCTATTTTATTTATGAGTAATTGTGCTTTAAAAACATAAGATAAACATTATAAGCATAGTCTTAAAGCGGGTTTGCTAAAAAAAGTTGCTATTACTTATAAATCAGGACGAGCTACTAATATAACGTCGAAATGGTGTACAAAAAAATAAAACTAACTTCAAGCGAATTGGATTATATATCGATGTACGTTATTGTCAATAGAAATATACGCATGGTAGTGTTTTTTATTGACATAGTATCTGATTATTTATTGGTATAGCTTATTGGTATAGCGTTTATTTATGTTTGGCTAGGCTATAGTCGTTTGGGAACACGCCCAGCCATACAATGCTTCAAGCAATAGCTATTGTTTATTTGTATCACATACCGTTAAATAACTTATACTAGGTAAATGAGTAAAGAAAACAAACAATGTTATTATGAGTTTAATCGTTCAAGCGAATCTATTTTTTCAAAAAAAACAAATAAAACAGGCAGAGCAGCTATATAGGCAATTGCTAAAAGTAAATCCTAATGATATTGATGCATTGTGGGGACTTGGTAAGGTTGCCTTAGCGCTTGATAGTTATCAGCCCAGTTATGATATTTTTAGCCGTTGCGTGCAACTATCTGCGAATATTCCACCGTTATGGTTATCATTAGCGCAATCTTGTCAAAAACTTCAGCGGTTCGTGCAAGCGGAGCAAGCCTTATTGAAAGCTTATGCTATTAAAAAAGACTTTAGTCCTAGTTTGCTTGCGTTAGCTATTTTTTATGGTCAGTCAAATCAATTAGACAAAGCAGAGATTTATTTAGATAAACTATTAAAACTATCGCCTTATAATGTGCGTGCATTTTCTTTAAAGGTTCGTATAAAACATCAAAACTCGATTGATGCTTATGCGCAGAATTTTTTAGATAAATTAACTCATAAAAGCACATCGCTTAATCAACGAGAACAAATTTTACTTCATTATGCTTTTGCGCAATTATTTCACCAAGCGCAGGATTATGAACAAGCTTTTCATCATTATACTCAAGCAAATAATATACAACTATCACAAGCTGACTTCTGTGTAGATGATATGGCTCCTTATTTTTTTCAGTTAACAGATACCTTTTCAGCCTCTTTTTTTAAAAAAATAAAACAAATGCAGACTAGTAAGTCACAGGCGTTGGGTGTTCATTTAAAAAAAGAATCTCCATTGACTCCGGTTTTCATTGTTGGTCAACCGCGTTCAGGCTCTACCTTATTAGAACAAATGTTACTTAGTCATAGTAAAATAAGCTCGGCAGGGGAATTGCCATTTTTAGCTGGTGATATTGCACAAGGGATCTTTCGGTTAACTAAACAGCCATTTCCACAAGGGTGCAAATTACTAACCTTAGAACAATGTGAATCATTAGGTGCACATTATTTGTCGAACATGCAAGCTTTAGCTCCTAACGCTGATTATATTATTGATAAAATGCCTGCAAATTATCAATCTATTGGCTTGATTAAAATGCTTTTTCCCCACGCTAAAGTGGTTCACATTTCTCGTGAGGTAAAATCAGTAAGTTGGTCAATTTTTAGTAATCATTTTGATGCTTCAGAACCCTATTTTTGTTCAATGGATGAGATAGTAAAATATCATAAATATTATCGACGGGTTATGTTGCATTGGCAGCAAGTGCTGCCAGAGTTTATTCATCATGTTAGTTATGAGAGTCTTGTTGCTGAACCTAAAGAAAGTTTAACTAAGCTACTTGATTTTTGCTCATTAGATTTTGAAAATGCTTGTTTGGATTTTGCTAAAGAGTCTCGACATATTGATACATTAAGTGATATTCAGCTTAGAAATGGATTAAATAATCACATTAAAACTTCTTGGCAACCTTATGCAAAGTATCTACCTTCTTGTTTTGCTGAATTGACTAATACCATATATGGTATTAGAGATTGATTGTTTGTACATGGAAATAAAAAAGCCTGTTTTGTTAACACAAAACAGGCTTTTTTATTATGGTTTCTTTATAAGGTATTACAACTTAAATTCTTGCACTGATTGCTGTAATTCTTCAGAAAGACGCGCTACTTCACTGCTTGATTCTGCTGTTTGTTTAGCGCCTGCAGTGGTTTGTTCTGCAATGGTAACAATTGATTCTAGATTTTCACTAATTTCATGTGCCACAACGCTTTGTTCTTCTGCTGCACTGGCAATTTGTGAACTACGATCATAGGCTTCATGTACAGCATGAGTAATTGTTTCTAACGCTTTGTCAGCTTCTTCTGACTGGGTCACACAATCGCTTGCTTTTATTTTGCCAGCATCCATCACGGTTACTGCTTTACCTGCACCTACTTGTAATGATTCAATCATTGTTTGAATTTCAGATGTTGATTCTTGTGTTCTACTTGCTAGGGTTCTGACTTCATCGGCAACAACAGCAAAACCACGGCCTTGTTCACCTGCACGAGCGGCTTCAATAGCTGCGTTTAATGCAAGTAAATTAGTTTGGTCAGCAATACCTCGAATAGTATCAAGAATGCTGCCTATAGAGGCGCTATCTTGTTGTAATTGATTGATTACATGAGCTGCAGAGTCAACTTCTTGGGCTAGTTGTTCTATGGTATGGCGGTTACGACCAGAAATAGTTTTAACTCGTTCTGCTTCATCATCTGCGTGTTTAATCTCACCTAATGCATCGTTTGCGCTAGATAGAACACTTTGCGCTGTACTGCTCATCTCTGTGGTTGCAGAAGCTGCTTGTTCAACCTGACTGCGTTGTTCTTCTATTGCTATGGTACTTTCTGCTGTGACTGCTGAGGTTTGCTCAGCAGCAGCAGCAAGTTGTGAAGAACGGTTAACAATGCTTTCAATAAGAGTTCGCAAGCTATCAATCAGTAGATTACAGTTTTTAGATAATTGGGCAAATTCATCTTTACCACTTTCATCCAACTTATGTGATAGATCACCTGAAGATACAATATTAAGCATGTCGTTAACACGACTTAACGGGCGAGTAATACTTACTAGCGTCAATCGTGCAATCGTAAATGCAATAATAATTGAAACAATGGCAATAATGATAGTTTGCTGATTACCACTTGAAACCGATTTTTTAACGAGTTCACTTGATGCAAGGGTTGCTTGGTTTGCTAGATCTACTTGTTTTTCTAATATCTCATTTGCTTTAATTGTATATTCTTTAACGGCCTTTAACATATTAATTGCTTGTTGATTAGCCGATAATTGAGAACGCTTATAAAATAATATTCCCTGTTCTGAAGAAAGTAACATTTCAATATCAGCAAAAGATTCAGATAACTCACTGGCAATGTTTTCAATATCATTCATTGTTAGCTCAGCAATAATTTCATTTACTGACGCCTGGGCTCCTTGCAAACTGAATGAAATTTCACTTTCAATCAATTCTGCGGTATCGCTTGAAGACGTATCGCTATACTCTAGAGAAGAGGTTACTATAGTATTTAGTTGATTTTCTAATTGCTCGCTTAAGCTAATAGCACGTTGAAGTGTAGTGTTTGCTAATCGGTGATCGGCTAAGTCGAGTAATAAAGTAACAGTATCGTCAGACTTATCTTCTAAGTCGCTGACTTTTTCTTTTAAACCCGTTTTTTGTTCAATTGATAATTTTCTATTTTGAAAAACAATAGAGGCGGCCTCATTGAAAGAGCTAAAAATTTCTGCCACTTTATTTAAGTTGTTAACTAGAATTTTTTCATCTTTTACTAAGGTTTTCAATTGATTCAATGCAGGAATAAACCCTTTATCTATTGCGTCATAGGTGGTTAAATTTTCATCAAGCAAGGGAAGTTCTGACTGATAAAAACCTTCTAAAATAGCATTTGTCATTTGATCTAGTTCTAACGCTAATTTATTGCTACCTTTTAACGTTGGAATGGCTATTTGACTTTGCTGGCTGGTTGAGTCGCTGATTGTTTTTAAATTAAGCAGCGATATTACGCTTGTTAAAATGAGTAGAATTGAAATGATGGCAAAACCACCAATTATCTTCATTGCTACGGTTAGATTCATATATACCACCAATTAAATTGAAACAAATTTTTACGTTAAAGAACGATGAAATTAAGGAAGTAATTTCTTATTCTCATAGATTGGTTTTTATTATTATTATTAATTTTTTATTATTATTTTTTAGTACAGATATAGTTAGCACTAGGGCTATATAAGCTATCGGTAAATAACCATTTTCTACGTTATCATTTCTATATGCTTTACTATTTTTTAAAGGTATATTCACAATAAACCTTCAAAATTTAGTATATCAAGCTGTACAATTTTTTCATCTATAATTAAAAAATATATTTTAATTTAACTGTTTAGCTTTAATTTATGGGGATATGTGAGGGTTCAGTAAATACTTTTTTGTCATGCCAACGTAATAAGGTTAAATGGTTTCCCCATACACAACCAGTATCTAAAGCATAAATATTGGGCACAGAACAATTGCCCATCAAAGCAGCCCAGTGGCCAAAAACCCAAGTTGTTTCCGTGATGGTTGATGACAGTTCGTACCATGGCACTAAATCAATTTTGTTAACGCTAGACTGTTTTTCAAAGCATTTGTTTAGAGGAGCTGACTTATTTTGAAGTTCTAGCCGCTTGTCTTTATAGCAATAGCGCATTCGCGTAAAAGCGTTAATGGTATAACGAAATTTTTCTTCATCCGTTTTCACCTGTTGCCAATCGTCAGGCTTTTCTCCGTACATTTTACTAAGCCATTGATTTCTTTGTTTAGACTTAAGCCGTTCACTTGCAAATTTTGCTTGTTCTATTGCTTGTTGTAAGTTCCACTGTGGTGGAATACCCGCATGACTCATATAAGCATTATCTTGCCCTATTTGTTGTAATAGAGGTTGTTGGGCTAACCAGTGCATTAATTCATCAATATCATTTGCGGCTAGTAATTCATCAAGCTTATCTTGTTTTTTAACTTTTTTAATGCCAGCATAAACAGAGAGTAAATGAAGGTCGTGGTTTCCTAGTACTACTTTGGCTGATTGTTGAAGTGATTTAACAAAGCGTAAGGTGGCTAATGAGTCTGGTCCTCTGGCAACCAGATCCCCAGCCAAATAAAGTTGGTCAACTTCTTGATTGAAGGCAACTTTTTTTAAAAGTGCTTGAAGTTCGCTATAACAGCCTTGAATATCCCCAACTAAATAAATAGCCATCGTTTTATTCGTTTGCTCGGTTCATTGCGCGCCTTGATTTCTTTTTAGTGTTTGGTTCTTCTATTTTAACTGGAGGGTTTTCAACAATAAAATTAGCCAGTTTGATATATTCGTCGATACTTAAATTTTCAGGTCGTAAGTTAGCATCAATGTTAAGACTTGTTAACTGTTCTTCACTGATTAATTTTTTAAAACTATTTCGAATAGTTTTTCTACGCTGATTAAAAGCAGCCAAACATACAGTGTTTAAGGCGTTAATATCTTTTACTGGGTTTTTAATTTCTTTATGGGGTATCAAACGTACAATAGCTGAGTCTACTTTTGGCGCTGGTTTGAATGCTTCAGGGCCAATTTCCATCACAGGAAATACCTGACACTGGTATTGAGTCATAATAGACAAACGCCCATACGCTTTACAATTTGGTTCTGCTGCCATACGTTCAACTACTTCTTTTTGGAGCATGAAGTGCATGTCTTTTACTTTATCTTTAAAAGTTAACAGATGAAAAATTAATGGCGTAGAAATATTGTATGGTAAATTACCAAAAATACGTAATGGGTTTTCTAATCCCTCTTCATTTTTTAGTAATTGAGCAAAATCAAAATTTAAGGCATCAGTTTCATAAATTGTTAAGTGTGGTGCTAAAAAAGGGTGATGGCGTAACCTGTGGGCAAGATCTCTGTCTAATTCTACCACAGATAATTTCTTTGCTCGTTCTACTACTGGTTCAGTTAATGCACCAAGGCCTGGGCCTATTTCAATTAAATTTTCGCCAGGCTCAGGATTAATTACATCAACAATGTCGCTGATAACGGCATCATTGTGAAGAAAGTTTTGACCAAAGCGCTTTTTAGCTTGATGACCTAAATGGGTTTTACTGTTCATAAATATTCTCAAGTATTCAGGCTATAACAATTTAGTTTATAACTATATAGCTTTATTGCGCGATGCTGTTGTTGATTAAATAAATAGCACTGTTAATGGCTTCCATCATACTGCCTGAATCGGCTTTACCTGTACCTGCTAATTCAAGAGCGGTTCCATGATCAACTGATGTGCGAATAAAAGGTAATCCTAAGGTGATGTTTACTGAGGAGCCGAAACCTTTATATTTTAATACAGGCAATCCTTGGTCGTGATACATACTCAAAATGGCATCAGCATCGTTTAAATATTTTTCTTGAAAAATAGTATCGGCAGGTAATGGGCCAATAACATTAATGCCTTCTTCTCTAAGCTGAGCAAAGGCAGGTTCCATTACGTCTATTTCTTCACGACCTAAATGACCATCTTCACCAGCATGAGGGTTAATGCCACAAGCATAAATTTTGGGTGATTGGATACCAAATTTATTTTTTAAATCTTGATGAAGAATACGGGTAATTTTTTGCAACCGTTCAGAGGTGATGGCTTTCGCTACATAGGCTAATGGTATGTGAGTGGTCACTAAGGCTACGCGTAAACCTTTGGTAGCGAGCATCATTACAACATCAGAGCAATTTGCTTGATGAGCAAAAAACTCTGTATGACCACTAAATGGTACGCCAGCTTTGTTGATTAACCCTTTATTCACTGGCCCTGTAACGACAGCATCAAACTCTCCTGTTATATTTTTGTCACTCGCCACTTTGAGTGTCTCAACAACATAGGCGCCATTGTTGACATCAAGGATGCCAGCAACTGCTGGCTCAGCCAATGGTATATCTATTATAGTTAAAGTACTTTTAGCTTGTGGGCGAGCTTCCTTATTAGGATTGTAGTCTATGAGTGTTATGGGTAAATTTAATTGCTTAGCGCGATTCGTTATCAAGGCTTTTGACGCAACAACAACCAGCTCAACAGGCCAAGATTGTTGTGCGATTACAATAACTAAATCTGGACCAATACCTGCAGGTTCACCAGGTGTAATAGCGACACGTTTAGTCATAATTATTTATCCTGTTCAAAAATTTCTATATAAGCTTCATCGCGGGTTTCTTTGATCCAGCGAGCACTTTCAAGACCAAATTTTCGATTATGAAGTATTTGATAAGCACGGTTTTTATTCATTTGAGAAGTTGCGTCAACCATGCGGCGATCATTTAATTGAATGATATGCCAGCCAAATGAAGAGCGAAATGGTTTGTGGTAGTCACCAACTTTCATGGTGGCAAGGGCTTCTTTAAAAGCAGGGTCATAAGTATTTGGGTCTGCCCAGCCTAGATCGCCACCTCGAACAGAAGTTGGTCCCTCAGAAAATTCTTTAGCTAGATCTGCAAAATTAGCTTCTCCAGCTTCAATTTGATCTAATAGGCCTTGTAACTGTGCTTCTGCTTTAGCTTCACTTAAAATAATAGAGGGTTTAATTAAAATATGGCTAGCTAATACTTCTTCTACTTCTACTACTTGACGGCCACGGATATCGAGTACTTTTACAATACTAAAACCTAAACCAGTACGGATAGGACCAACCACGGTACCTTTGTCTTTTCCATCTATTAAGTCAGAAAAGAGCGTCGGCATTTCATTAATATTTTGCCAACCCAAGTCCCCACCATCAAGTGCATTTGCACCGCCTGATGAAGCAATCGCTATTTTCTTGAAATCAGAACCACTATTCAATAATTCTATAACTTTATCAGCACGCGATTTACTGGCTGTTAGGTCAGCTTGTGTGGCATTGGCTGGGAATTCAATGAGTATGTGACCAAGATGGTATTCAACATTATTAGTGGTTTGTTCTTTCATTAAATCTAATAAATTGGAAACTTCTTGCGGTGATATATAAATACGACGTTGAACACTATTACGAGTTACTTCACCTGAAATTAATTCAATACGCACATTTTCTCTATATTTCTCATAGTCTTCGCCATCGCTAATGAGTGCTTGTCTAAACTGAGATAGGGTTAATTTATTTTCTTTTGCCATATTTTTAATGGTTTGATCTAATTGAGCATCACTGACTTGTATGCCCATACGTTCACCGATTTGTAACATTAAGCTATCGTTAATTAACTTATCCATTACTTGGGTGCGCAATGCTTTGTCTGAAGGGAGTGATTGATTGTTTTTTTTAGCTTGCTTTTTAATATTGGAGAGAAGATCTTGTACTTCAGACTCAAGTACGACGCCACCATTAACAATTGCTGCTACTTTGTCAATTTGTTTCTCTTCGGCATGTACAACAGTTTGTAGCCCTGCATAAAGTACACTGGTTAAAAGTAATGTGTTAAGTAAAGTGCTCACTAAATTTTTCATGAATTATTACATCTTTTATGGAATATTATTAATTATTTTATGTTTAGTTCTGTAAATAGTACGGGCGCTTATAGCCAAAAATACTTGAATTAAACATGTCTTGTGTGCCAATAGTCTTTTGGTTACCATTTAGCCCCTTGATGATAAATTGTAGTTCAAAGCCACTATTAAAATCATCACGGTTTTCATTGTTAAAATCATTACCACTTAAGTTTGAATTTATATGTCTGTGGTAAGCAATACGTACAGCCCAACAGCAACTTTCAAATTGTATTCCCGCATAACTCTCTATACTGCGCTGTCCTTTTAAATCTTGTGTTAAGCGTCCTACAAAAGCCCAGTCTTTGTTTAGTGCAAAGTTTGCGAGTAATGACATTTGTTCTAAACTACTATCTGAGACATTACGAGCGTACCTATGGTTCAATTGAACTGAATTATATTTGTCAATTTGATAATTAACCGCCGCTTGGCTTTTGTTTGTGAAGCTTTCATCTGTATTGTATTGTATATCGCTACTGATTTGCCACTGATGATTTAAGCGATAAAACAAACTGGCGGCAACTGACGACTGCAGATTATCATTATTATCATCAAATAATTCATCAACGGTGTTCTTTGTGGATAAATATTGAATACGCCCCAAGCTTAGTCGAAAAATTTCTAAGTTTGACTGATCAAGAATTCTACTTGTAATACCCCAAGTGTATTGGTTAGCACTGGCTACTCGGTCTAAACCACTAAAACTTTTGTCTCTAAATAAACCATTAAAATCATCTTGTAATTTGGTTGTATCATATAAACCAATATTACTTTGATCTTTTTCTGGAATATACAAATATTGAATTTGTGGTTCTATTGTTTGAGTATAGTGATTATCAAATAATGATAAGTGTCTATCAAAGTTAATACCCCCATGAAAACGCACTTTAGGTAATGTGCGATTCACTGTTTTACTTAGCGCACTACCAGCCATAATATTATCTTGTTGGTAATAAGTATGCATTAATTTAAATTCAGAATTTAAAAACCAAGCAGGTGTGGATAATGGAAAGTTAACACCTGCCTCAACATGATAGCGATTTGCGTTAGCTTGATCACTAGATTGAGCTTTAAAACTAGTTAACTCTGAGTTGAATTCTAGCTGCCCTGATAGGTTTTGTTGTGAGAATAGCGTAAATGGTTTTTGTGCATAAATTTCTATGTGGGGTAATGTTTTATAACTAGGTTGATGATTCCCTAAAACTTCAAAATCTTGTAACTTTAGCGTGGTTTGCCATTGTTCACCAAAATAAGATAGTTCGCCAACTTGGTATAAATAAGCATCGTTTGCATTGTATTGTTTAGAGCCAATATCTACTAAATAATTATCATCACTCATGGTTGTGTAGTCAATATAAGCTCTAAAGCTATCTGAAAAAGTTCCTACGTGTTGCAATCGTGCAAGATAACGTGCATCACTATTGGCGTTAATTTCATTATCTTTATTCAAATATTCTAAATTAATTGTGCCATTTTGCAGCCCTGATAAGTACCTGACTTCTGTTTTTAATTGTGAGCCCCGTTTAGACATATAATGTGGTGTTATGGTGGCATCTAAATTAGGGGCAATATTCCAATAATAGGGTATTTCAATGGTTAGACCTGAATTACTAGAGCTGCCAATTTTAGGGTATAGAAAACCACTTTTTCGTTGTTTTGAAACAGGAAAAGTAAAATAGGGTAGGTACAATATGGGCGTGTCAAATAATCGTATTTGTGCATGATATGCTTCGCCTTCACTGCCGTCTGCAGATATTTTTATTTCAGATGCTTTTATTTGCCAATCAGGTTTTTCACCCACACAAGTTGTAAATGTTGAATCAGCTAAGCTTAATCCTGATTTGGCACTAATTTCTAATTGCTCTGCACTGCCGTGACCAGGATTACCATATAATTGATATGCAGCATCGTGCATGGTGCTTTTTTTGTCTTTTTTACTGGCATATAATTCACTGGCCAAAATATCAATGCTTTGGTTTTGATAGCGTATATTACCTTGCGCATTAAAGGTCATTAATAAACGATCAAAAGCGAGTTGATCTGCTGTGATTGTTTGGCTTTTATCTATTAATGTGACACCACCCTTAAAATTGGCGACTTGATCTTTTTCAATACTGGCATATTTAGAGGTTATGTTAATACTGTCATCTGTTATTTTAGGGGCGTTAGGCATCATGGGATAAAAAGTAGGAATGGCGCATTGTTGAGTCAAATCTACTGGTTCTGAACCTGTTTCAG